>ERZ809224.833-NODE-833-length-25610-cov-6.999961_pt1 | contig 25610 bp, 20 predicted proteins | sample MGYA00520513_ERZ809224 | MGnify/ENA primary metagenome ERZ809224 (study PRJEB31576, sample SAMEA3212658) | Homo sapiens | biome: human-gut; feature: human gut; material: fecal | place: Sweden | collected 2012 ... | reverse complement strand
TTTTGACGGAGGAAAAGTAAATGAACGGTTATTCGATTGAGACAAAGTGTCTGCATTCGGGCTATACGCCGAAGAACGGGGAGCCGAGGCAGCTCCCGATTTATCAGAGCACGACTTTCAAATATGAGACATCAGACGAGATGGGAAAGCTGTTTGCGCTGGAGAAAGAGGGTTATTTCTACACCAGACTGGCAAATCCCACCAATGATGCAGTGGCTGCCAAGATTGCGGACCTGGAAGGCGGGGTAGGTGCGATTCTGACATCATCCGGTCAGGCAGCTACCTTTTATGCGGTGTTTAATATCTGTGAAGCGGGGGATCATGTAATCTGCACTTCAGCGATCTATGGGGGAACGCTCAATCTTCTGGGTGTCACTCTGAAAAAGCTTGGTATCCAGTGTACCTTTGTAGATGCTGACGCACCGGCGGAGGAGCTGGATAAAGCATTTAAGGAGAACACGAAAGCAGTATTTGCAGAGTCGATTGCAAATCCGGCTTTGGTGATCCTGGATATCGAGAAATTTGCAAATCTTGCACATAAGCACGGAGTACCGCTGATTGTGGATAATACCTTCGCAACTCCGGTAAACTGCAGACCGTTTGAATGGGGGGCAGACATTGTGACCCATTCTACCACGAAATATATGGACGGACACGCAGCTCAGGTGGGCGGTGTGATCGTGGACAGCGGTAATTTTGACTGGGAAGCGCATGCTGACAAATTCCCCGGTTTGACCACACCGGATGAGTCTTACCACGGCATTGTTTATACGCAGAGTTTTGGAAAGCTTGCTTATATCACAAAAGCAACTTCGCAGTTGATGCGTGATCTGGGTTCTATTCCGTCTCCTCAGAATTCCTTTATTCTGAATCTTGGACTGGAGACACTGCCTCTTCGCGTGGAGCGTCATTGCTACAATGCGCAGAAGGTAGCGGAATTTTTAAATGCCCACGAAAAGGTGGCTCATGTGAACTTTGCAGGTCTGCCGGGTGATAAGTACTATGAGCTTGCAAAGAAATATATGCCGAATGGAACGTGCGGTGTTATCTCGTTTGAGCTGAAAGGCGGACGTGACAGTGCGGTACAGTTTATGGACAGTCTGAAGCTGGCTTCTATCGTAACCCATGTGGCTGATGCCAAGACCTGCGTGCTGCATCCAGCCAGTCACACCCACAGACAGCTCACCGATGAGCAGCTTGTGGAGGCGGGCGTATCACCGGGACTTATCAGACTTTCCGTTGGCATTGAGAATGTAAAGGATATTATTGCTGATCTTGAGCAGGCGCTGGAGAAGGCAGAGTAAACGATATAAGTGAGGTATACCCGCAGGTCATATGTGGCCTGCGGTTTTTTTGCATTGCAGACATCCGGAGACTGCACACTTAAATGTAAAGTTTTTGTCAGGAAAGCTTTGTCTATGTAAAATGTTCTTACTTTCAGACAACTCTTTGTAAACTCCATTGAAAAGTGAAAAAAGATTATTATACTTAAGGGTGTCAAAGGTAAAAGATACCATGACAGAAGCTTGGAGAAATATTTTATGGAAAAAAGGAGACAAAGAAATGAAGTATGACTGGCAGAAACGGATTTTAGCAGGAACACTTGTTATAGCCGTATCAGCGGCTTGTCCTGTCAGTGTGTTTGCAAAAGCAGCGCCGGACGGTAAGACAGATGCATCAAAGATTTCACAGGAAATGAATCTTTCAGATGAGTGGGAAGTATGGCAGAGAAAATGGAATGAGACGATAAACAGGGACTGGACTCAGATTTCTTTGACACCGGGCAGTAATGAGACGGAGTTGAATTTTGCATGGTATTCTACGGGCAGTGTTGTCCCCAGGCTGATTATCGGTGAAGGGCGCAGCATGAAACATGCAGTGACTTATACGGCAATTCAGACAGAGGCGACTCAGGCGAAGGATGGCACTCAGTACTATTCCAATAAAGTGACAGCGAAGGAACTGAAAGCAGATACGGTTTACTATTATAAATATGAGAAAGCAGACGGCAGCTATACAAAGCCTGCAAAATATCGTACTGGAAGTAAAAACAGTTTCAGTTTTATTTATGTGGGTGACCCGCAGATTGGTTCTTCCAATGAGGCAAAGGCAAAAAAGCCGGAGGACATCAATGACAGCTTTTACACAGCACAGTCAGAATCCGTGTGCAGTGATACCTTCAACTGGGAAACTACACTGAATCAGGCGATGGATATGTCAGGCAATCAGGCACGCTTTGTACTTTCAGCAGGAGATCAGATTCAGACAAATGCGGCAAAGGTAAAGGATTATACAGTCAGCGAGATGGAATATGCCGGATACTTAAGCCCGGATATTCTGAAGTCACTTCCGGTAGCTACGACAGTGGGAAACCATGATGCGGACAATCCAAACTATGTTTATCATTTTAACCGCCCGAATGTGAGCGAGCTTGGAACAAACGGTATCGTGGAAGGAGATTATTATTTTACTTATGATAATGCACTGTTTATCATGTTAAATACTCAGGATACCAACGTGGCGGAGCACAAACAGTTTATTGAACAGGCTGTAAAGGCTGCACCGGACTGCAAATGGCGTATTGTGACACTGCATCAGGATATATACGGCTCTGCAGAACATTCAAACGAGCCGGAAATCACAAATCTGCGCTATAGTCTGGTACCCTATTTTGAGGAGAACGACATTGACGTGGTGCTGACCGGACATGATCATGCCTACTCCCGGTCTCAGCTTCTGAAAGGCGGCGTAAAAACCACAGATTACACAGATGATGAGTTTGATGCGCAGCTTGATAAAGATATAGATGCGGGGGATGACGAAACCACACGCTATACAGCGCCGGGCAATATCTTGGACAGTACAGAAGATCCTGCAGAGAAAAAATATCTGGATTATCTGTATGCAGTTATGGACAAAAGTGCAGTTGAGCAGGTACAGAAGGAAGGAGAGACTGTTGTCAATCCAGAGGGAATCCTCTATATGACAGCGAACTCTTCCTCGGGAAGCAAGTATTATGATCTGGTTCCCAGAATGCAGACCTATATTGCGAATAGATGGCAGGAGGATGTACCGACCTATTCGATCGTAGACATCTCGGAGGATTCTTTTACGATCAACACCTACCGCACGGACAACGACGAGAAGATTGATGAGACCTTTACGATTGTCAAAACAGAGAAAAAACCTGAGACAAAGCCGGAGGTAAAGACAGATATCAGCGCAGTGTCCGTAAAAGAGATAAAAAATCATGCGTACACCGGAAAAGCAATCACGCCCGCAGTAGTACTTACAAGTCAGAGTAAACAGCTTGTGCAGGGAACAGATTATACGGTGTCCTATGAAAATAATAAAAATACCGGTCTTGCGACAGTAAAGATTACAGGTACAGGTGTATACCAGGGCATAAAAACAGTAAATTTTAAAATTGTACCGAAAAAGGCGCAGTTGAAATCCGTGAAGCCTGCGGGGGAAAAGAAGGTAAAAGTTAAAATTAAGAAGCTTTCAGGAAAGGCGGACGGTTACCAGATTGCTTATGCGGCAAATAAAAAGTTTAACAGGGCAAAATCTGTTTATACGAAGAAACAAAATGTAACTCTCAAAGGTATGAAGAAAAAGACTTATTATGTAAAAGTGAGGGCTTACCGCACGATTCAGGGCGAGAAAGCGTTTGGCGCATATAGTAAGGCTGTAAAGGTAAATGTAAAATAGCATGAGTGCTGCAATGAAAAGAAAAATATGGAAAACAGGATGTCTGGCTGTGGTCGGCGTCCTGTTTCTGCTCTTTGTGTTTCGCCTGAATCAAGTGGAAAAAACAACGCTTTTGGAAACCGAGGGCAGAAACTTTGAGAATGCGGTCGTGACAGACATTGTTAAGGATAATGTAACGGAAAACGGAAATATTGTGGGAGATCAGGTGGTGCTTCTGCGTCTGGAGTCCGGAGCGCATAAAGGAGAAGAAATACAGGCGAACAGCTCTTCTGCTTATCTGTTCGGGGCACACTGTACCAGGGGAATGCGTGTCATTGCTCTTGTCAGTGAATCTCAGGGAGAAATCGTTGCTTCCGTGTACAGTGTACGGCGCGCACCTATGATGTACTTTATGGTATTTTTATTTATACTGACGATACTTTTGATTGGCGGGAAAAAAGGCTTTGCATCTGTGGCGGGGCTTGCGTTTACTATTTTGTGTGTGATTTTTATGTTTTTCCCTATGATTTACAGAGGAGCATCGCCGATATGGACGGCAGTCCTTGTAGTTATTGTGACGACAGTTGTGACCATGTTTCTGATTGATGGTGTGACGTATAAATCGGCGGCAGCAATTTTCGGAACGATCACAGGAGTATGTATTGCAGGGATGTTTGCGTGGATATTCGGCAAGGTAACGCATCTGACCGGATACAATGTAAGCGATGTGGAAAATTTGGTTTATGTGGAACAGAACACAGATATCCGCGTAGGAGAACTTCTGTTTGCGGGAATTTTGATTGCAGCACTTGGAGCAGTCATGGATGTGAGCATGTCGATCGCATCAACGATCTGTGAGATTCACGAGAAAAATCCTTCCCTGACTGCAGGAGAGCTTTTCCATTCCGGCATGAACGTGGGAAGGGATATGATGGGTACCATGTCAAATACCCTGATTCTGGCATTTACCGGAGGCTCCATAAATACTTTGGTGTTCATTTATTCTTATAATTATCAGTACAGACAGGTTGCGAATATGGCTTCCATAGGCATTGAAGTCATGCAGGGGGTGTCGGCCAGCATGGGCGTTGTTATGACAGTGCCTTTTGTATCGCTGATCAGTGCGTGGATGTGGGGGAGGCAGCAGCGAAAGAAAGCATCTGCAAAGTGAGATATAGTAGGAGAATACTCTTGTATGAATCTATTAAATCCTGGTTCGTATGGGAGTATTTTTTACAATTCTATCGGTAGTTTAGCGGCCGCTTTTTCCGGTGGTGAAAGACTGCAAAGAAGGGATATCGATGAATTGCGTGAATATATTAAAGAATACGAAGATAGTCTAAAGTAAATAGTATAAAATAGACTAAAACAAATAGGATAATTTGTGTATTTGGTCAATTTCTTTTTTTTAAAATTTGAGCTATTATGAAAGCATAATCATACATAGTTGCGGTGAGGATGAAATATCACATATTTTAAAGAAAGAAGGGATTTTATGTTGAAAAAGAAATGGTTATCTGTTTTATGTCTGCTTTTCTGCATGGCATTTTTGGCCGGTATGCCGGTATCTGCAGCGAAGCCCAAGAATTTTGCTACGGTTTCAAATATAAAGATCAGCAAAAAGACGGTAAAGCCCGGAGATACGCTGCGCTACAGCTTCACGATCAAAGCGCCTAAGATTACTGCTTATAAGCAGTGCAAATATGGTGTGGATCAGGTATTTTTGGTTTGGAAATCGGACAAGAAGCCGGGCCAGGAAATTCATGCGGCTTTTCCGTGGGACAAGGCCGGAAAAAAACACAAAGCAAATCTGCGTATCTCAGGGAAAATAAAGGTTCGTAAAGGAATGAGTTCTGGAAAATGGAAACTTTGCGGCATTTATTTTAACTACTATGAACCGGAAACAGAGGATGGAAATGAAAGTCTGTATCTTGTACACCGCAAAGGTGCAAAGTACAAAAAGCTGTCTTCGAATACCCGAGCAGTTGACTTGTCCTCCACCGGTTTTAAAGTGAAAACCAACACGCCTGCGGACAATGCGGCGCCTGTAGTGGATAATGCGTCTCTTGCACTCACGGCAGCTTCCCCGGGAAACAACGCCACGTTCAGCATTCGTGTGACAGACCAGAGTCCGATTCAGAGCGTGACCTGTACCTGGGAAAACCGCAACAGAAATGATGAGAAAGTGGATTGGACCAGAGACGAGAAGTATGACGACTACAAGATGAAGTACAACAAAAAGACGAAGCGTTATGAGTGCAGGGTGTCTGCACCTGGTAAAGAGAAGTGGAAAGACGGCGGCGAGTACTGCCAGCTTCATTCTATCACGGTGCGTGATATCTATGGGCATGAGGCGCAGTACTACACAGGTTCTGCGTTGTGGCTTGACAAAGAACTGAAGGTAGATGGCTCGAAAATGATTCTTTATTATAATACGGATATTCAGAAATATGTGGAAGAGCATCCGGAGATAAGAGAGATAGCTGCGCTGTCCGGGATTTAGAAAAATGAAGAAATAAAAATATGCCGTCGTCAAACATGCTGAGTTTGACGGCGGCATATTTTGCTGTAAGGATGTTATCATTCTGCTAAATCAGAAGTACAGTGCGGACATTTTGTCGCATTGATGTCAATCTCTGACATACAGTACGGGCATTTCTTTGTGGTTGGTTCTGGAGCGGGCTCGTCCTTTTTTACATGAAGTGCGTTGATCGCTTTCACCAATATAAACACGGCAAATGAAATAATCAGAAACTGAATCAGCGCCTGGATAAAGCTTCCGTACGCAAATACGGGTGCACTGACTGCCTGTGCAGCGCTTAAAGACTCATAGGTCTTGCCGTCGAGGGCTATGTACAGGTCGGCGAAATTGATTTTTCCGGTCAGCAGACTTAATACGGGCATTAGAAGATCGCTGACTACTGAGTTTACGATGGCAGTGAAGGCGCCGCCTACAACAACACCGACAGCCATGTCCAGCACGTTTCCGCGCATGATAAAGGTTTTAAATTCTCCCAGAAATTTCTTCATTTCCTTTCCTCCTTAGCGGCAAATGAGGCGTCAGATAAACTGTGCTCAAATTTGCGTAGTTTTTCTTAAAAGTTTATGTTATAATGGTGCAAAAGTCAAGACTTGCCGAAAAAAGGAGTCTTGATGTGTGTTATAGAAAAGTTGCGGTCACTTTCCTGTTGGGGAGTAAACCATAACACAGGAAATAACAGTTAAGGTCAGTATTTTGCACTTGAGGCATTGGATGGAGGCCGAATAGCTGTGAAAGGAAAGGAGCAGGAACCGTGAGGTTTTTTCATATAGCGGATACACATTTGGGAGCGGTTCCGGATGCCGGATTTGCGTGGAGTGAAGAGCGCAGAGCGGAGATTTGGGAGAGCTTTCGCGGTGTGATTCAGAAGGCAGACAGGGAGGAGATTGATTTACTGCTGATCGCGGGGGATTTGTTTCACAGACAGCCGCTGATGCGTGAATTAAAAGAACTGAACTATCTGTTTTCTACTTTAAAGAAGACAAAGGTAGTATTTATTATAGGCAATCACGATTATCTGAAGGTGGATTCATATTATCTGGATTTTCCGTGGAGTGAGAACGTCACCTGTCTGAAAGGGATGGAGTGCGGGAGCGTGGTTTTTGAGGATCTGGATACGGAGGTATACGGACTCAGCTACCATTCCAGAGAGATTACAGAGGCCAAATATGATGATCTGGAGCCTGAGAAGAAGGCCAATTTTTCGATTTTGCTGGGACATGGCGGGGATGCAAAGCATATCCCGATTGACCGCAAAAAGCTGCTGCTGTCTGGTTTTGATTATATTGCGCTTGGACATATTCACAGACCGGAAATCATCGAAGAGAACCGCATGGCATATGCCGGAGCGCTGGAGCCGATTGATCAGAATGATACAGGGCCCCACGGATTTATCTTTGGAGAATATAAAGAGGGCGTGCTGAAGACGATGTTTGTGCCCTGGGCAGTGCGAGAGTATATTCAGTTGAAATTTGACACAAAGGAATGTCCCACCAATCTTGCTTTTCAGGAAACAGTACGCATGTGCATGGCGGCCAGAGGGATGCAGAACATTTACCGGATTGTGCTGACCGGATATCGTGACCCGGATATCGTGTATGATACGGAAGCCTGTAAAAAGCTTGGCAATGTTGTGAATATTTCGGACCTGAGTGTTCCGGATTATGATTTTGAACAGCTTATGCGTGTACACGCAGGGGATATCGTCGGAAGATACATTCAGTCACTCTATCATAAGGATATGAGTGAGACGGAGAAAAAAGCCTTGTACTATGGTATTGGCGCGCTGATGGAAATGAGAGGATAGACATACATGCGGATACTGGAGCTGGAAATCAGAAATTTTGGAAAATTTAATAACGAGACGGTCCGTTTTCACGACGGAATTAATCTGATATATGGTGCGAATGAGATGGGAAAGACCACCCTTCATTCATTTATCCGCGGGATGTTTTTCGGGATCGAAAAGCAGCGGGGACGTGCCGCAAAAAATGATGAGTACAGCTTGAGAGAGCCATGGTTTAGCGGCGGACAGTTTGCAGGTGTGCTGCGTTTTGAGAGCGGCGGTAAAATTTTTCGCCTGGAGCGGAATTTTTACCGCAAGGAAAAGAGTGTGAGTCTGGTCTGCGAGACAAATGGCGAGATTCTCTCTGTAGAGAAGGGAGATTTGCAGGTATTGATGGAAGGTATGAATGAGGATGCCTTTCGAAATACCGTATTTTTTAATCAGCAGTCTGCAGCCACTGACGAAGGTCTTGCCAGAGAGCTGCGCAACTATATGACGAATCTTCAAAATGCCGGTGACGGTGAGATGAATGTGAGCGCGGCGATAAAGAGTCTTGAGGAGAAGAGACGCAGACTGGAGTCGGAGAAAAAACAACTGGAGATGCAGCGCAGAGAGGAAATCGATAATCTGCAGATGCGGCTGGATTATGTGCGGCAGGAGCTTGTGGAGCTTTCCGAGGAGCAGAAGCATTGCGAGGTGCAGATGGCAAGGATTGCAAGAGAGCGTATTGCCCTGCAGCGCAGGCTGGATGAAAAACGACGCAATCTGGAACAAATGAAAAGGGAGCTTGAGGTCCCTCTTGAGGAAAATGCGGGCAGGGATGAGATGGAGGCATGGCGCAGCCGGATGGAGGCAAACAGAGGTAAGCGCAGGCTTCTGTGGCGGAACCAGGAGCTGTGGCTTTTAGGCGCAGGTGTGCTGGCATTAGTTTTATGTATTGCGATTCCTAATATATGGCTTAATATACTGCTTTTGGTGCTTTGGCTGGGGATATCGGCATTTTTTGTCTGGAAAATTTACTGTCGCCACAGAGAAGAGCAGGAGAAGCAGGAGCGTGTTCAGAGAGAAATGCAGGAGCGCATGAAAAAGGAAATCCAGGCGGAGCGTGAGCGCGCTGCCAGGCGTGAGAAGATTCTGGAGGAGAAATACCAGGAGGAGGATGAGCTTGGCAAACGTGAAAAGGAGTTGAATCTGGAGTTTGAGAAGCAAATGTGGAATCAGGAACGAATAAGCGGGGACCGGAAGGAAAGGCAGGTTATCCTGAACAATTTGGAGGAAAGTCTTAGGGAAGCCCGCGTTGAGAATGAAAAAAGCGGGGATGTGCAGGAGGAGCTGGATGCAGTGCATCTGGCGATATTGACGTTGAATCAGATATCAGAGGATATCTATAAAGAATCTTCGAATCATTTAAATTCTGAGATTTCTGATATTTTAAGTCAGATAACAGAGGGACGCTATACCAGCGTATTTCTGGATGCAAACATGGAGGTGCGCATAAATACTCCGAAAAAGCTGTTGTCTTTGGAGCAGGTGAGCCGCGGTACTATGGAGCAGATTTATTTTTCACTGCGCATGGCCGTAGGATGCATGTTTTGTCGGGATGAAATGATGCCGATTATATTAGATGACGCCTTCGTCATGTACGATGACAAGAGACTGAAGCAGACGCTGCGCTGGCTTTATCAGAGCGGGCGTCAGGTGATACTGTTTACATGTCATACGAGAGAGCAGCGCATTTATGAGGAAATTTTAAAGGAAGCTTCAGAAAGTGATTCATAAGAAAACAGAAAAACGGGCGTAAATCAAAGAGAATCCGCTGTATCGGATGCCTGCGGCATGTGATACGGCGGATTCTCTTTTTATGAGATGCCGGAATCTTATGAATTATGGTCTCTCAGGAATTTGTTAATCCGGTCACTGGGGTTTAACAGGCTGCTGATAGATGCATCATGGTTTAACATGTCAATAATGTAAGCGATATATTTGCTCAGATCGCAATTAATATAGTAGGGCTTCTGCAGAAGCTCCGGAGTCTGGTAAATCAGGTTTGTGGTCAGGATGAAATCGAACAGGCCTTCTTCGTAAGCCTTGTCGAATTTAGCCATGCCGTTTGTAAACAGACCAAAGGTGGAGCAGATAAATACGCGGTTCGCCTTGCGTTTTTTCAACTCAGCGGCTACCTCAAGCACACTTCCGCCGGAAGAGATCATATCGTCAATGACGATCATATCCTTGCCTGCCACATCAGAACCCAGAAATTCATGAGCAACGATGGGGTTGGATCCGTTTATGATCTGTGTGTAATCACGGCGTTTGTAGAACATACCCATGTCAGTGCCAAGCACGTTTGCCATATAGACAGCACGTCCCATACCACCTTCATCAGGGCTGATTACCATGATGGTATTTTTGTTTGGATGCAGATCGGGAACGGCACGGAACAGTCCTTTGATAAACTGATAAACCGGCTGTACCGTTTCGAAACCCTTCAGCGGAATAGCGTTCTGGACACGCGGGTCGTGTGCATCAAAGGTGATAATATTGTCCACGCCCATGCGTACCAGCTCCTTCAGTGCAAGCGCGCAGTCCAGAGACTCTCTTCCGGTACGCTTGTGCTGACGGCTCTCATAGAGAAATGGCATGATGACATTAATACGTCTTGCCTTTCCGCCCACAGCAGCAATGATACGTTTCAAATCCTGAAAATGGTCATCCGGTGACATGCGGTTGGTGTATCCGCAAAGAGAGTAGGTCATACTGTAGTTGCAGACATCCACCAAAAGATAAAGATCGGTTCCACGTACAGATTCATTGATCACACCCTTGGCTTCACCGGAACCGAAACGCGGTACCTTTGCATTAATCAAATAAGAGTCTCTCTCATATCCTTCGAAAGCAACAGAACCTTTGTGTTTGTGGTTGCGCTCCTGGCGCCATTCCACAAGATAACGGTTAACCTTCTCTCCAAGCTCTTTGTGGCTGTCCAGAGCAATCAGCCCAAGAGGTCCTACAGGTATGGTTTCTATACTGCGTTCTTTTGTCGTCTGCATGTTTTCCTCCTAATGCGCACTTATTATATTATAAAGATTATAGCCAAATCATAATTTACATAGATACTTTAACATAAAGTTTTCTAAAGTCAAGGATTTCCAGAAGTAAATTTTAGTCCGAAAATTTTAGTCAACTTTTTGTCCAAGCTTTTTCAATAAACGGATATCCTTACCAATCAGCTTTCTCATTTGAAAGCTGCTGGAAATGCGGGAAAACACTCTCTCTGAATACAGGTCCCGAAGCGCCTCAAGAGAGAGATTGGTAGAGATGATGGTGGATTTTCCGTTCATAAGTCGTTCGTTGATGCAGAGAAAAAGCTGAGAGGAGACAAAAGAGTTTGTCATCTCCGTGCCGAGGTCGTCGATAATCAACAGGTCACAGTCGAAGATGGAGCTGTGCCTTTGCATGACCTCATCCTCCTCATGGCTGCGCCGGAAAGTGGCAGCCGAGAAAAGCTCAAACAGATCAAACGCTGTAAAGTAAATTACAGAGTGTGCCGATTCCAGAAGCTCCTTTGCAATACAGTGAGTCAGAAAGGTCTTTCCAACGCCGGTTTCGCCGTAAAAGAGCAGGTTGCCGCCCTTTGTGTCAAAATTCTGCACGAAAGCCAAACATTCATCTACGATTTTCTGAATATTTTCCAGAGCATTGCGTCCCGTAATCGTATCCTTGAGTGTTTCCGGATAATAATTAAAGCAGAAATGGTCAAAATTTTCATATTCTAATATAGAAGTAAGGTTAGACTGCGTGTAAAGCAGATTGATAGCAGCCTGCCGGAAGCAATGACATTTTTGATTGCCGATGTAGCCGGTATCCTTACAGTCCGGACAGGTATAGTGCATTTCCAGATAGTCCTCAGGATAGCCGGCATTTTTGAGAAGTACTTTGCGGTGCTTGCCGTAGGCTGCAATCTCAATTTTCAGTTCGTCGATGGAGGCGGAATGTCCGTCAAGAATGCGGCGTGCACATTTGAGGCTGAGCGAAGCGATTTCTTTGTCAATCTCGGCCAGCTGCGGCAGCTCCTTTTCGGCAATGCGTATGTGAGCTTCCTGCTCTCTGCGGTTGCGGAGCTGCTTTTTGTTGTATTCACGGATAATCGTGTCGTATTGTGTGTTTGTCAGTGACATAGTTTCCCCCTACTGATTCAAAAGTGATTCGAGCTGTTCAAAATCGTAATCGCGCTGTGAAAAGTTGTTAAATTTGTTGCCGGAGGTCCTGGATGTACTGCGTTTTGCCGCAGCCTGAGATTTTACCTGATGTTCTTTATCCAGAGCTTCTATATCGGAGAGATGATGAATGCCGTTTTTGTACCAGCTCTCCAGGATTTTGTTGGCATACTGGAAATTGGGGCGCTGAGTCTGAGCGATAGTACGGCTGCAGGCCTCGAGAATAATATCGCTGGTAAAATGAAGCTTGTCAAACCAGCGGTCAATAATCTCAACCTCCGCCTTGGCCGGTCCTCTGCCGCGGATGCCGAAAGCGTTCAGAATGGAATAATATTTCTGGCTGTACTGTGCAGAGCGGGCTTTGGCCTGCTCTGCTGTTGTGATGCCTTCCCCGGCCCATCCGAGAGCAACCTTGTCTATGTAGTGAAAACTTTTGCTGCCCCTGGATATGCAGTATTCGATCAGATATTCGATCAGGTCTGTCCCGAAATGCAGGGTGTCATAGTAGTACAAAAGAGAGGTGATCTCATTGAGTGAAAGTGTATGACCGAGGTATGATTCTGCAATAAAAAGGAGCTGCTTAATGTCCTTCTGCTCCTGAAGAAGCGCCATCCGCTCTCTGGTGAGTGCGGTTTTTGGCACAGGCTGCGCTTGTTTTTCAGGCTTTTGTAAGGAGGTCTGTGCGGAAACCGGCTGTTTCATAGTGGTCGCTGCCGTATTTTTGACAGCCTGGGGTTTTGGTACCTCCAGAAATACCAGATCGCTGATGCTGCCGTCCTCATCGAAGGCAAGATCTAAAAGTCCTTTGTCGGCCCAGTACTGCAGACCTCTGCGCACATCCTTTTCGGTGTAGTCGAAAAGATCTGCAATAGCTTCCAGCGACACGGAATCCCGGTCTGTGACCTGGCGGAGCAGACAGAGATACAGCTTGACATATTCGCCGTTGGCCTGCGGCATATAGTAATCTATAAAGTAATTTGACACGGCGGTCATGTTATTGGAAAACGGATGGTGTAGACGGATATTCTTCATAAAAAATCTTCCCCCTGTTAATGAAACAATAGAATATCACTGTGTTTCCAAGTATAACACAATTTGAAAAGGTTGAGAATAGAAGTTTTTTAAACGCAGAATGTGGTGGAAAAGAGTGTGGATAATGTGGATAATGTGTATAACTCGTGGGATAACTTTTGGGATGCAACCGCGAAAGATGTGATTTTTACAGGGATTGTGGCTAAAAAGAGTATTATGAGTAAAAAATTATGTAAACAGATATTTCCACAAAAAAATCCACAAGGTTTCCGGAAAAAAGTGTGCATAAGAATGTGGATAATGTGGATAACTGCAAAAAATCCGCTTAAATACAGGCGTTTCCGAATGTGCATAAGTTTTTTAACAAATTTCTACGGACGTTATCCGCCCTTCGGCACAAGAATGCAGCAGAAACAGCCGGGCGCGGTCTACAAAAATGAGATGGGCAATCAGGGCGTAGCAAAGAAGTGTCAAAATAGAAAACGGCAGCAAGCTGGCTGCATTTCGCCCGGTATTGATCTATAATCCGGGGCGGGTTTGAGTCTACATCATTAAGCTAAGGGCGAGCTATAAGCTCTCAGTATTGAGATGGTACTGAGAGCTTATGCTCGCCCTTGGCTTAATGACATTGGAGCATTGCCCCGATTATGCGTATATGTGTACAAATTTATTTAATGTATTTCTTTAAGGCTGGATTACATGCCAAGCAGTCGTTCTCCGATTTTTACGACATCTCCTGCGCCCATTGTCAGCACCAGGTCGCCCTGTGTGCAATGTTCAAGAAGGAAATTTTCGATCTTGTCAAAAGAATCAAAATAGTCGGCCTTTCCTCCCAGAGCATTGACTTTGTCTTTAAGAATTTCGGAGCTGATGCCTAAATTGTCAGTTTCTCTGGCAGGGTAGATATCGGCCAGAATCACGTGATCTGCAAGAGTAAGCGCTTCTGCAAAGTCATCCATAAGGGCCTTTGTTCTGGTATAGGTGTGCGGCTGGAATACGCACAACAGCTTTTTGTGCGGATAATTGCGTGCTGCACTCAGAGTGGCCTTGATTTCGGTGGGATGATGTGCGTAATCGTCTATGATGGTCACGCCGCCAATTTCGCCCTTTTTCTCAAAACGCCGTTTGGTGCCATGGAACTTAGACAGTCCCTCCTGTATAAAGTTCATCGGGATGTTAAGCTGATCGGAAAGAACGATGGAAGCAACTGCATTCTGTACGTTGTGGATGCCGGGCACTTTCAGTGAAAAACGTCCAAGCAGTGTGTCGCCTTTTTTACAGTCAAAGGTGGGGTGCGCAAACTCGTCAAAAGTAATATTCTCTGCGTAATAATTGCATGAGGGATTCGTACCATAGGTCACAACGCTGCATTTAAGGCCGGAAATAAATGCTTCAAGCTGATCGATTTCACCGTTGATGATCAGAGTGCCGTCCTTGGGCAGAAGCTCTGCAAAACGACGGAAGGAATGGCGAATATCCTCCAGATCTTTAAAGAAATCCAGGTGATCTGCGTCAATATTCAAAATAAGACCGATTTTCGGGAAAAAGTGCAGGAAGCTGTTGGTGTACTCACAGGCTTCTGTCAGAAAAGTCTCATGACCGCCTACACGGATATTTCCGTTGATAGCATCCAGAATCCCTCCCACGGAGATCGTAGGGTCCATCTGAGCTGCCAGAAATATGTAGGCAGCCATGGAAGTAGTCGTAGTCTTTCCATGTGTACCGGAAACGGCGATAGGGGTATGGAAATTTTTCATCATCTGGCCCAGAAGCTCTGCACGTGAGAGCATCGGGATATTTTGCCTGACAGCAGCGGCATATTCCGGATTATCTTCGTGGATGGCTGCAGTATAAACTACAAGGTCAGGAGTATCATCCAGATTAGCAGCGCGCTGCCCGTAGTAGAGGATGGCACCTTCCTTTTCCAGAAGAGTGGTCAGTTCAGAGTGTTGAGAGTCGGAACCGGATACTTTAAAATGCTGATTCAGCAGGATGGAGGCAAGTCCGCTCATACTGATTCCGCCGATGCCGATAAAATGTACATGGATCGGTGTTTTGAAATCTATCTGGTACATAATAATTCTCCTTTTTATCAAAGATGTATTCAGTATAAACTTTTTTGAGAAAAAAGGAAAGTATTTATTCTGCGGTGTTTTAAAACCTGCAGGGAAAACAGGAGATAAATTTTGTGGAAGATGCATTATTAATGATTTTTGTGTGTCAAAAATGGGGGCATTTTAGGTAAAAACGGAAAGATTTTTACAAGAATATAGTCGAAAGATATCAGATATGGACAAAAGTCATATGCCGGACGGAGGGATACAAAAAGTACGTACTGCAATTATAATAAAAAATGGGAAAAAATATTCAAAAAATTGTAAAAAACGTTCACTATTCCAAAAAACTGTGATATAATAAAAAACACAGTAATGATTCAGGGCAGCAGGCTTGAAAATGTATCTATTTGCTGCTGGCCTGATACAAAAAAATAACAACAAGAGGTGATAGCGTGATTAAGAAAGAGATGATAGCTATGCTGCTTGCAGGCGGTCAGGGCAGCCGCCTTGGTGTGCTGACAGCGAAAGTAGCAAAGCCGGCTGTGGCTTTCGGCGGTAAATATCGCATTATCGATTTTCCGCTGAGTAACTGTATTAATTCTGGTGTAGATACAGTAGGTGTGCTGACACAGTATCAGCCCTTAAGACTGAACACTCATATCGGAATTGGTATTCCGTGGGATTTGGATAGAAACATAGGCGGCGTAACGGTACTTCCACCATACGAGAAAAGTACAAATACGGAATGGTATACCGGTACCGCAAATGCAATTTATCAGAACCTGAATTATATGGAAACTTACAATCCGGAATATGTTCTGATTTTGTCAGGTGATCATATTTATAAGATGGATTATGAAGTGATGCTTGATTTCCACAAGGCAACAAATGCAGATGTGACGATTGCGGTTATGCCTGTGCCGATGGAGGAGGCAAGCCGATTCGGTATTGTTGTAACGGATGAGAATAACACCATCACAGAGTTCCAGGAGAAGCCGGAGCATCCGATGAGTAATCTTGCATCTATGGGTATTTATATTTTCTCATGGAAAGCGCTTCGGGAATCTCTGATTGCTTTGAAAGACCAGAGCAACTGTGATTTTGGTAAACATATTATCCCATGGCTGAAAGAGCGCGGCGACAAGATGGCTGCTTATGAGTTTAATGGTTACTGGAAAGATGTAGGAACTCTGGGATCTTATTGGGAAGCAAACATGGAGCTGATTGATATCATTCCTGAGTTTAACCTGTACGAGGAGTTCTGGAAAATTTATACCTCCAGCGAGATTATTGCACCGCAGTATATTGCTGCAGATGCAAAAGTACAGAAGAGTATCATCGGTGATGGAACAGAGGTATATGGAGAGGTATATAATTCTGTTATTGGAGCGGGTGTTACGATCGGAAAAGGCAGTATCATTCGTGATTCTATTATTATGCAGGGAACCACGATCGGCGATAATGTGATTATGGACCGCGGCATCATTGCAGAGAATGTAAAGATTGCAAATGGTGTTCAGTTGGGCGTGGGCGAGGAAGCCCCTAACAAGCTGAAACCGGCAGTATATGCTTTTGGTCTGGCAGTTATCGGAGAAAATTCTACCGTTCCTGCCAATGTAAAAATAGGAAAAAATACAGCAATTTCCGGCAAGACATCACCGGAAGATTATCCGAACGGCGTTCTGGAGAGCGGCGAATCTATTATTAAGGCAGGTGACGTGGCATGAGAGCAGTAGGTATTATTTTGGCAGGTGGAAACAATCACCGCATGAGAGAACTTTCCAATAAGCGTGCAATCGCTGCCATGCCAATTGCAGGCGGTTATCGCGCTATTGACTTTGCACTGAGTAATATGACAAATTCTTCCATTCAGAAGGTAGCAGTTCTTACACAGTACAATGCAAGATCTCTGAATGAGCACTTGAGTTCCTCTAAATGGTGGGATTTTGGAAGAAAACAGGGTGGTCTGTTCGTATTTACGCCGACCACCACAGCAGAAAACAGCTTCTGGTACAGAGGTACGGCGGATGCGATCGCGCAGAATCTGGATTTTCTGAAAAAATGTCATGAACCGTACGTAATCATTGCTTCCGGTGACGGTGTGTACAAGATGGATTACAATAAGATTCTGGAGTATCATATTGAAAAGAAAGCAGATATCACTGTTGTATGTAAAGAGTTGTCAAAGGGTGAGGATGCGACCAGATTTGGTGTCATTAAAATGAATGAGGACAGCAGAATCGAAGAATTTGAGGAGAAGCCGATGGTGAGCAACTCCAACTGCATTTCCACAGGTATCTATGTCATCCGAAGAAGACAGTTGATCGAATTGATCGAACGCTGCTCTATGGAAGATCGTTACGATTTTGTAAAAGATATTCTGATTCGCTATAAGAACTTAAAGAGAATCTACGGTTATAAGATTAAAGATTATTGGAGCAATATTGCTTCCGTGGATTCCTACTATAAGACAAATATGGATTTCCTTAAACCGGAAGTGCGCGACTATTTCTTCCATCAGTATCCGGATGTTTATTCCAAGGTAGATGACAATCCGCCTGCAAAATATAATCCGGGCTGCGAGGTTAAAAACAGTCTGATTTCCAACGGTTGTATCATTAACGGCTATGTGGAGAACTCTGTTCTGTTTAAGAAAGTATTTGTTGGCGAAAACTGTGTGATTAAAAATTCTATTATCCTCAATGATGTGTATCTGGGTGATAATACTCATATTGAGAATTGCATCGTGGAAAGCCGTGACACCATTCGTGCAAATTCTTATCATGTAGGTGAGGATGGGGTTAAGATTGTCGTAGAGAAGAACGAGAGGTACGTTCTGTAAAACGAGGAAAATTGCTGAGCATTTTTTCGAGTTTATGTGGGCAATGAGCCAAACGGGCAAGTTTTCCATTGTTTGCATGGAAGAAGATAGAACGAAAGATACTATATAATGAAAGGGGCTTGAGTCATGCAGATCACAGATGTGAGGGTACGCAAAGTCGCTAAAGAAGGGAAGATGAAAGCCGTCGTTTCCATTACCATTGATGACGAATTTGTGGTACATGATATCAAGGTTATTGAAGGAGAAAAGGGATTGTTTATCGCGATGCCGAGCCGAAAAGCTTCTGATGGAGAATACAGAGATATCGCACATCCGATTAATTCCGAAACGAGAGAGCGTATCCAGAAGATGATTCTGGAGCAATATGAAATCGTCGCCGCACAGGTGGATGAGGAATAAGCAGAATATATAATTTATACAATAGAAAGTCCGCCGGGCGTGCTTTCTATTGTTTTAGGAACCGCTGTAAAACACAGCGGTTTTCTTTATTTTCGCGAGGAACGAGCCAAACAGCCGCACTTTCTATTGCTTCACAGGCAGAGAATCTCACATTTTCCTCACATTGTTCACTTAAACTTTCATACGACAAAGGTTATTATATTTTATTTATATTTTATTATAGAAGCGATAGAATTTAAGGGTAAAAATGGAGAGTAAGGGGAAACTATGAACAAAAATGTGATTTTATTAATTGAAGACGAAGAAAAACTATCAAGAACGTTATCGGAGTATCTGGAGCTGAATGGATATGAAGTACTGCGCGCGTTGGACGGAAACACGGGGCTGGAAGTGTTTTATGATAACATGCATCGGATTGATCTGATTTTGCTGGATATTATGCTCCCAGGCATCAGCGGGGATGAGATTTTAAAGGAAATCCGTAAAAAATCCAGCACTCCGGTTATTATGGTGACAGCGAAGGGGTCAATCCATGACCAGCTCATTAATTTTGCAAATGGGGCGGATGATTATATTACAAAACCATACGTACTGGCTATCGTGAAAGTACATATTGAGGCAATTTTAAAGCGTGCCGGAAAAATGAAGGAACTGGTGCGCGCCGGAAATATTGCAGTAGAGCCGGCCACTTACAAAGTATATGTAGACGACAGGATGATTGAGACGACACCGAAAGAGTACGAGCTTTTAACCTATTTGATTAAAAACAGAAATGTGGTTATGCGCAGAGAGAATATTATTGAGTCAGTATGGGGCTACGACTATACGGGAGATATTCGGACGATTGATACATTGATTAAGCAGCTCCGCAAAAAAATACATCCGTATGAGAGCTGTATTAAGTCGGTGTATGGTGTCGGATATGTGTTTGAGGCAGATAAGGTGGAGCAGGATGGTTTGTCCATCTTGGATACTGCGTCAAAGCAAAGTGCGGCATTGGGAGGAATGGATGAAAAAAAAGCTTAAAGTAAACATGATTCTGATGGAATTTGTGTTTCTGCTGATCGTGGTGGGAGGAAGTGTGCTGATCTACAGTGTCTTTGCACCGTGGTATTACCGTAATCAGAAATCAAAGGTGATTCAGAAGGCGTTCAGTCAGATAAAGATGATGGATATGACCAATCTTGAGGAAGAGGATTTGCAGATTTTTTCCGACTATGAGTCGAAAAATCTGTCTTTCACAATTGCGGATGAGAATCTGAATCCGATTTACACGACAGTAAAAAAAGGGGTCCCGGCTCAGGTGCACCGCAATATTGTAGTGAACAAAGGCTCCTTTTCCAGAAAACCGGAGGTCGTATACTGGAATAACATAGATACGGAATCATTGAAGCTGTTTGGTAAATTTAATCAGGATAAGGTAAAATATTATGTGTACATCAGGGAGAACGTCCAGAAAGTATACAGCGTATTTTTTTATACGGAAAAATTTCTGCTGTTTGTAGTGGGACTGACTCTGCTGCTGGGGTGTGTCGTGATGTATTGGCAGTCCAGGAGGATTGCAAAGCCTATAGAGAATATTGCAAAGGTATCTAAGAAAATTGCAGAGCGTGATTTTACAGTTCGTGTAAAAGAATATAACACTTACCAGGAGGTTAATAGTCTGGCTCATAATTTTAATGCCATGGCAGATCAGCTTCAGTATTATATCCAGAAGCTGGAGAAGAACAATAATTCTCTGGAGCAGCTTGATAAGATGCGGAATGAATTTACTGCTAATATCTCGCATGAGTTAAAAACACCTCTTGCAGTTATATCCAGTCAATTGGAGATTCTTCAGACTATGGGAGACCGGGTGGACAGAGAGTACTACTTTCAATCTATTCGTGAAGAAGTCCAGAAAATGAGCGATATGGTAAGTGATTTGCTCAATATTTCTTCACTGGAGCATAAGCTGGAGTCTGTAGTAAAAAGCAGATTGGATCTCTCGGAAGTGATGGAATATATGGCGCTGAAATACGATGCGCTGTTTCAGCAAAAAAAACTGAAGGTCAAGGTGGATATTGAAAAAGACTGCAATGTTTTGGCAGACAGAGACTACATGGAGCAGGCTGCCAATAATTATATCATGAATGCTTTCGGTCATACCGGAACCGGCAGATGTATGGAGATTTCTCTGAAAAAAGAAGATGACTGGATCGTTTTTCGGGTTTACAACGAAGGAGAACCGATTGCTGCGGATGAGAAGGATAAAATTTGGGATAGTTATTATCAGGGGGAAAAGCTGCGTGATCATGTGGGCCTTGGATTGTATATTGTCAAGACGATCGTGGGTATGCACGGAGGAGAATGCGGCGTAAACAACCGTGGTCACGGAGTAGAGTTCTGGTTTTCACTTCCGGCCGTATAACCTCTTTACAATCTTAAAAACCTGTTGTATCATACTTAAACAGCCCGGCTTTTTGTTCAGGACACCCGTTCTGGACGAGAGGCGGGCAAAATTGTCGTTACGGAGGTAAAAGGATGTATATTATAGTTGGACTTGGTAATCCTGGAAAACAGTATGCACATACAAGGCATAATGTAGGATTTGACACGATAGATATATTAGCAGACAGGTACGGCATTAGTGTTGACACAAAAAAACATAAGGCTCTTTGCGGAAAAGGTGTGATGGAAGGGCAGAAGGTGGTTCTGGCAAAACCTCAGACCTTTATGAATCTGAGCGGCGAAAGTGTGCGGGAGCTTGTGGATTTCTATAAGATTGACCCTGAAGAAGAACTGATAGTAATTTATGATGATATCAGTCTGGAGCCGGGGCAGCTTCGCATCCGTTCTAAGGGCAGTGCTGGCGGTCACAATGGTATCAAAAATATCATTGCGCACTTGGGAACTCAGGTGTTTAAGAGAGTAAAAGTAGGGGTGGGAGAGAAGCCTAAGGGATATGATTTGGCGGACTATGTGCTGAGCCATTTCCCAAAAGCAGAGCGTACTGCTGTGGAGGAAGCTTTTGGACGTGCGGCAAAGGCAGTTGTGTGTATGATGACAGAAGGTATGGACAGTGCCATGAATGAATATAACAGGAAGGTAGAAAGCAAAGGTTGAAAGAAAGCATGAAAGCGTTTACGGAGCCATTAAAGGAACTGGGAGAATTTCTGGATATACAGAGTACTTTGAAAAAAAAATCTGTGCAGGTTGCGGGGTGTATTGACGCACAAAAAGCCCATTTTATCTATGCCGCAGGCCAGGAGTACAAAAGAAAACTGATTGTGACCTACAGTGAGCTCCGCGCAAAGGAAATTTATGAGAATTACCGGCTTTTTGACAAAAATGCGGCGCTTTATCCAGCTAAAGATCTGATTTTCTACAGCGCAGATGTACAGAGTAATCTTTTGGTGCAGCAGCGTATTCAGGTTCTGAAAAAACTTCTGGAAAATGATTCTGTGACGGTTATCACTTCGATGGGCGGGGTGATGGACCATCTGCTTCCTGTGGAATTGTTTGCGGAACAGATAAAAACAGTAGAAAACGACAGTGAATTTGATCTGGAGGTCTGGAAAAAGAGGCTGACAGCTATGGGCTATGAACGTGTGGCACAGGTTGAAGGAAGCGGTCAGTTTGCCGTGCGGGGCGGCATTCTCGATATTTTCCCTTTAACGGAGGACAATCCTGTGCGTATTGAGCTGTGGGGAGATGAAGTGGACTCCATAAGAAGCTTTGACGTAGAGAGCCAGCGTTCTATCGAAAATCTGGATTCCATACGCATTTATCCCGCAAGTGAGTTTATTGCAGATGAAGAGCGGATAAAGCTTGGGATTGACCGGATGGAAAAGGAAGCGGAAAAGCTTGCAAAGAAATTTCGCAGCGAAATGAAAACAGAGGAGGCATATCGGCTTCGAACCATGATTTCCGAGACAAGAGAGAATCTGACAGACAGGCAGAGGATGACGGCGATTGACGGCCTGGTTAATTATTTTTATGATCAGACCGTATCCTTTGCTGATTATTTTGACAGGGATGCACTGGTAGTACTGGATGAGCCGAATCGTCTATGGCAGGAGGCTCTGGCGATCGAAGGAGAATTTAAGGAGAGCATGACAAATCGCCTTGAAAAAGGTTATGTGCTGCCGAACCAGATGAATATCCTTTATGGAAGCGCTCAGATAACGGAAAAACTGCTGCGCCACCGCTGTATGGGACTGTGTATGCTGGAGACGGCCGGACCGCAGTGGCGGCTTGATGCGCGCTTCAGCATAGATGTGCGCAGTGTGAATGCCTACAATAACAGTTTTGAGCTGCTCGTAAAGGATTTGACGCAGTGGAAGAAAAAGGGAGCCAGAGTAATTTTGCTGTGTGGTTCGAGGACGAGAGCCAGGCGTCTTGCGGAGGATTTGCGGGATAACGGTCTGAACAGCTTTTATACTGAGGATACGGATCGCGTGGTGCAGGCAGGGGAGATTCTGCTGATTTACGGGAATGCTCACAGAGGCTACGAATATCCGCTGATTAAATTTCTGGTGATATCGGAAAGTGATATCTTCGGTAAGGAAAAAAAGAAAAAGAAAAAAATCAAACGTTACGAGGGTAAGGCGATTCAAAGCTTTTCCGAGCTGTCTGTGGGAGATTATGTAGTTCATGAAAATCACGGACTTGGTATCTACCGCGGTATTGAGAAGATCGAGGTGGATAAAGTTACCAAGGATTATATGAAGGTGGAGTATGCGGGCGGCAGTAATCTTTATGTGCCTGCCACTCAGCTTGATGTGATACAGAAATATGCGGATTCCCAGGCAAAACGTCCGAAGTTGAATAAGCTCGGCACGCAGGAATGGAACCGAACAAAGACAAAGGTGCGTGGCGCAGTAAAAAATATCGCAAAAGATTTGGTTGCTCTTTATGCGGCAAGGCAGCGGGAGCAGGGCTTTTGTTATGGAGAAGATACGGTGTGGCAGCGCGAATTTGAAGAAACCTTCCCATTTGAAGAAACAGAAGATCAGCTTGCGGCTATTGAAGCGGTAAAGAAGGATATGGAAAGCAGCAAGATCATGGATCGCCTGATCTGCGGAGATGTGGGTTACGGTAAGACCGAGATTGCAATAAGAGCGGCATTTAAAGCGGCTCAGGAGGGCAAGCAGGTGGTATTTCTCGTACCCACCACGATTCTGGCGCAGCAGCACTACAACAATTTTGTTCAGAGAATGAAGGATTATCCGGTGCGTGTGGATTTGCTCTGCCGTTTCCGAACTTCGGCTGAACAGAAAAAGACGCTGACAGATCTTAAAAAGGGATTTGTGGATATTTTGATCGGCACGCACAGAGTGCTGTCAAAAGATGTGGAGTTTAAGGATCTGGGCCTTTTGATTATCGATGAGGAACAGCGCTTCGGCGTAACGCACAAAGAAAAGATTAAGAAGCTGCGGGAAAATATAGATGTGCTGACTCTGACGGCAACCCCGATTCCCAGGACACTGCATATGAGCCTTGTGGGAATCCGTGATATGAGTGTGCTTGAGGAAGCGCCTATGGAGCGTGTGCCCATTCAGACCTATGTGATGGAGTACAACGAAGAAATGGTGCGTGAGGCAATTAGCCGGGAGCTGGCCAGAGGGGGACAGGTCTACTATGTGTACAACCGTGTAAATACGATTGTGGAGATGGCAAATAAAGTGGCGGAACTGGTTCCAGAGGCGCGGGTGGCTTTTGCACACGGACAGATGAAAGAGCGAGAGCTTGAGCGCATTATGTACGACTTTATTAATGGAGAAATTGATGTTCTCGTATCCACTACGATTATTGAGACAGGTCTGGATATATCAAATGTCAATACAATGATCATACATGATGCGGATAATCTGGGACTTTCTCAGCTCTATCAGCTTCGCGGACGCGTGGGGCGCTCTAATCGGACAGCATATGCGTTTCTTATGTACCGCAGAAATAAGATGTTGAAAGAGGTAGCTGAAAAGAGACTGCATGCGATACGGGAGTTTACGGATCTGGGGAGCGGATTTAAGATTGCAATGAGGGATCTGGAGATTCGCGGTGCAGGGAATCTGCTGGGAGCGGAGCAGCACGGGCATATGGAAGCAGTAGGGTATGATCTGTACTGTAAGATGCTCAATGAATCTGTGAAAGAACTGAAAGGAGAGACGGAGCCGGGAGAGGAATTTGAGACTTCGATTGATTTGGATATTGATGCGTTTATCCCCGAAAGATATATTAAAAATGAGTTTCAGAAATTGGATGTATATAAGAGAATTGCAGGTATCGAAAGTGAGGAAGAGTATGATGATATGCTGGAGGAGCTGATGGACCGCTTTGGAGAACCGCCCAGATCCGTGCAGAATCTGCTGGCGGTGGCAAATCTTAAGGCAATGGCTCATCGGGCCTGGATTACAGAAATCGTGCAGAAAGGAGATGCGATCCGCTTTACCATGTTCGAGAGAGCAAAAGTGGATCCCGCGAAAATCGAGCTGCTGGTGAAGGAGAATAAAGGAAAGCTGAAATTTACCATTGATACAAATCCTTATTTTATGTATTCCAAACCCAGAAAGAGCGGTAAGGATAACGAGGATGTACTGATGACAGTAAGAGGGCTTCTGGAAAAGATGGAGTTGCTGAGGGCATAACCGTGAGGCATAAGCAGCGTTTTGGGCTGAGCATTTTCCTTTAGTGGTAACGATTCAGCCTGAATTGTAGCTTATGGGTTATGGGCAGGAGAGAGGACGAAACGAAGAATGGCGCATATCGCACACAGGCTCCGAACCGTTCGGCTAGGTTTTCTAACCGTGTGAAGCGTGCTCCGCTGCAGACGCTCATTATTCGCACCGTTTGCCGATGCAAACGCTGCTCAAAATTCGCCTGTTTTTTTGCTCGCAGCAAAAAAACACTGCTGCTCTCACCCGCTTCACGCGCTAAGAAAACCTACGCCTCACTTTAGTCGCCTGTGTGCGATATGCGCCGTCCTTCTTTTCTGGCTCTCGCAGGCTTTTATGTGTTAATGGCATGCCAGGGTTTTCTCTGTTATGCCGTAAATATCTGTTACACC
>ERZ809224.830-NODE-830-length-25623-cov-97.432103_pt1 | contig 25623 bp, 9 predicted proteins | sample MGYA00520513_ERZ809224 | MGnify/ENA primary metagenome ERZ809224 (study PRJEB31576, sample SAMEA3212658) | Homo sapiens | biome: human-gut; feature: human gut; material: fecal | place: Sweden | collected 2012 ... | reverse complement strand
CTGTTCTCATGCAAGCTCCTTTCTGCGCCTCTGTTACGCAATAGGGGTGTTTTTCAGATATTGTTCCTGGAGTTTCTGGAGGAACAATTGCATTAATCACAGGTATTTACGAACGTTTGGTACATTCAATAAGTACAATTAATTTTACTTTCATAAAACCATTACTTAAAGGAGATTTAAAGGGTTTTAAAGAAAGACTATTCTATGAAATTGACTTTAAATTTTTCATACCGTTATTATGTGGTATTGGACTTGCAATGTTAACATTAGCTAATGTTATTTCATATTGTATGGATGTATACACTGCTTTAACCTATTCATTCTTTTTAGGATTAATTATTGCTTCGTCATATGTGTTATACAGGCAAATGGATGAACTTACTCTCAAACATGTAATTTTTACTGTTATTGGGGCTGTTTTAGCATATATTTTTGTAAGTTTAAATCCGATAGCTATGAATCATACTTTGCCGATACTGTTTATTTCAGGTTTGATAGCTATCTGTGCAATGATTTTGCCGGGTATTTCAGGATCATTTTTACTTTTATTGTTAGGTCAGTATGAGTATATGTTAAATGCTTTAAAGACTATGAGTTTAAGTGAAATTGTTGTATTTTGTGCAGGTGCCTTTATTGGTATTTTAGGATTTTCCAAAGTCTTAAATTATTTGCTTGAACATCATGAAGGCATTACAATGGCATTTCTTATTGGTGTGATGATTGGTACATTAAAACTTCCTGTTGTACATATTGTAAATACAACTCCGCTTACATTTGCTGCATTATTGCCTTGTATTATCCTGGCTATTATTGGATTTGTTATAATTGTTGTTATGGAAACTAAATTCGATTATATCGAATGATTTTTCCTCTTTTTTTTAAAATATTATAAACCTTAACGATATAATATTATATAATGATAATTCTTAAAAAAATAAAAAAACAGTGGAAATTATATCCAATAGGTTCTCCAAAAGGAGCATTGAATAATAAAAGAGAACCTGAGTATGTTGGAACTGTTAAATTTAAAAAATATGATGATTCAATAGCTATTTCCAGATTTGTAGCGGATTACAATTACTCGGATTCATCTAATTTATCAGAAAAATTAGTTCCGCCTCAGGAAGTAATTAAACTTTTAAGGAGTCAGGCTGTTTTTTTAGCAACTAGGGATGATGAAGTTGAGGATTATCTTAAATCACTGAATATTAAGGTAAGGCACACCAGAGTTTGTGATTTTTGTGCATTTGAAGGAAATATTACAATTGTAAACTCTGAATTTTCATATAAACACAATAATCAGTTGATATGTGAGCAGTGTGCATATGAAACAATTAAAAGGGAAATTAAACTTCAGGGATTTGATAAAAAAATATTCAGAAACCTTAAAGACATTTTAGATAAAACAGGTAATTTGGAAAAAACATTGTCTGTTCTCTCACCTAAATTTGATCCACTTTCTAACAGAAATTTAACATTATTTGACAGAGTAGATACAAAATCCAAGTATAAAATACCTGATGTATCAATGAAAAGACTTAAAATACCTCATAAGTTCAGGGATATTTTAATTAAAAATGGAAATAAAAAATTATTGCCTGTCCAATATTTGGCAATTAAGGAAGGCCTTTTAAAAAATCAGGATTTGCTTGTTGTAAGTGCAACAGGAAGTGGAAAAACTTTGGTTGGAGAGCTTGCAGGAGTAACCAAAGCAATGAAAGGTCAAAAATTTATATTCCTGACACCTCTGGTAGCACTGGCTAATCAGAAATACCGTGATTTTAAAAGAAAATATAAAAAGTTAGGCTTAAAGGTAGCTATTAAAGTAGGTAGAAATAGGGTTAAAGCTAAAGGTGAATTGAAACTGCCTGACAGTGATGTTAAAGATGCAGATATAATTGTTGGAACCTATGAAGGCTTGGATTATCTTTTAAGAAACGGGAACTCAGCTTTATTGTCTAATTTAGGAGTGGTTTTAATTGATGAAATCCACATGATTGATGATGAAGACAGAGGAACAAGACTTAATGGATTAATAAAACGTATCAAGCATTTATATCCTCATTCACAGATTATTGGTCTTTCAGCTACTGTTAAAAATCCTGAATTTTTAGCCGGTGAGTTTAATATGAAATTGGTGGAATATTCTCAAAGGCCGGTTCCATTGGAACGTCATTTGGTTTATATCAGATCAGAATCTTCAAAACACCATATAATGCAAAAATTAGCTAAAAAGGAATTTAATACAAAGTCTAAAAAAGGTTACAGAGGACAGACTATAATTTTCACCAATTCAAGACGAAAAACTCATAAGATAGCTAATTTCCTCCAAAATAAAAAGGTCAATGCCGCAGCATATCATGCAGGTCTGTCCTATTATAAAAAAGAAAAAATAGAAAAGGACTTTGACAGGGGAAAAATATCTGTTGTTGTAACTACAGCTGCACTTGCTGCAGGTGTTGATTTTCCAGCGTCACAGGTAATATTTGACTCATTGGTAATGGGAAATAAGTGGATCAGTCCAAATGAATTTTCACAAATGCTTGGACGTGCAGGAAGACCAAGCTATCATGACAGGGGAATAGTATATTTGCTGCCTGAAGTAGGCCATGACTTTGACGGCGAAAGTGAAGAGGCAAAGGCACTGGATTTACTTGAAAGTGACAGCGAAGATGTATTTATAGAATATGATGAAGAAAGCTCATATGAACAGATATTGGCAGATATTTCTTCAAGATCAATAAAAACAACAGATGAGTTAAATAAATTCTATAAAAATATAAATATTCCGGTAGACATTAGAACAGCTATTAATGAAATGGAAGATTTGGGATTAATAGATATTGTAGGAAATAAATTAAACATAACAAAATATGGCCGTGCAGTATCAGTATCCTTTTTATCTCTGGAGGATGCGGATTATATTAAAAAATCAATTGATGATAGGGGATATCTAAAGGTCTATTTAAGAAAGTCTCCGTACTATAAGAAAAAAGACAAATTCAACAAATTAAGGGTAAAAATATTGGCTATTGGACTGCAGCTGGAAATGTTTGAAAATGCATATCTGTCTTCAGTTGTACATAATCAGATAGCAAACGCTTTAAAAATTAAATTTTCAACAAGACTGTTTGCAGAATCAACACTGGATATTATTTCATCAGGTGAAGCAATAAGTAAACTGGACAAAAAATTTCAGGATGCTTTAATTAATATTCAATCAGATTTCTTAAAATGCAAATGTGAAGACAGACCGTTTTGTGACTGTCTGCAAAAGGGAATATCTGAAGTAATAATAAATGAAAGGCTTAAAGGTAAAGATCCGATAGATATTTCAAATAAACTGTTCAGGAAATATCAGATACAGGTCTATCCTGGAGACATATTTTCATGGTTAGACAGTTATGTTAAAAATTTAGATGCGATAAAAAGAATAGCTAAAGCATTTAACCGTAAAAAGGTAGAAAGGGAAGCACACAGATTAATCAAAGCTATTGAGAATGGATGAAACTTTTAAATTAGCTAATTTTGAGTTTTTAAAATAAATTAAATGGGAGTGGCATTTGCAGTCACTGCAGCCGAAATCAGCTATTGATTCCTCATTTTCAATTATTTTTTTAGCTATTTCACATTCCAGTTTTTCATCAGACTCTTTTGTATAAACCTTTTCAATTTCGCTGTTTTTATTTAATAAAAGGTAATCAATATGCCAGTGCTTTTTCTTATTGTCTGACAGGTGTCTTTTAACTCTGGATTCAAGGCAGTTCATAGCTGAACCGACATAAACATAACATCCTTTTTTAAAGTTGATAAATCCTAATTTTTTGCCGATTTTAATTTCAGTATCTTTTTTAATGTTGATTATTAGACAGTAGCTTCCTTTCATGTTTTTCTACACCTTGTAATAATAGTTTATTATATATTTTTTTTATTTTCTTAATGCTTTTTTAAATATATTTCAATTAACTTTATTTATTAATAAAAACATAATTGATTTCATAATAAAGTTATTTTATTATTATATAAAATTATGAGGTGTTTTATGAGGAAAAAATTCTTAACAGTATTTTTTATTTTATTGTTTTTACTATGTTTGTCTGTAGTTTCTGCAACTGATGAAAATACTAATTCCAGCATAGTTGCTCAGGATTATGATGGAAATGAATTTTATGTTGATTTAGGAGGAGATGATAGTAACTCCGGTCAACTTAATAGCCCATTTAATTCAATAAATAAAGCAGTAGAAGTATCTAATCCTCGTGATAATGTTGTTATTCATTTAGGGGAAGGTACATTTGAAGGAAATGGAAATGTGATGATATCAATCAATAAAGCTCATTTAAGCCAAGGTGGTTCAATAACTATTGTTGGTGCAGGAGCTGATAAAACTATAATTAAAGGAAGTAGTGCATATTATGCATTTAATATATATGCTGATTCTGTAGTTACTTTAAGAGATTTATCTATTGTTGATTGTAAAAGTGTTGAAGGTGGTGCAATATGCAATTCCGGTACATTATTAGTTGATAACTGTATTTTCAGGAATAATTTTGCATTCAATACTGGGGGAGCTATATCTTCTATAGAAAATGGGGATTGTAAAATTTATAACTCAGTATTTATTAATAATTCAGTTACCTGTAATGATGAATATGGGAATGCTAATGGTGGAGCTGTTTATTCATTAAAAAGTGATTTATTAGTTGATTCCTGCAGATTTGTAGGTAATTTTGCAAAAGGTAACTGTTTAAATGCAATTTCTGGAGGAGCTATTTATGTAGGTACTTATTTAAATAATGTTCCTTCTGTGAAAAACAGTAATTTTATTAATAATTATGTTGTTTCAACAAACTTCAGAACAAACTGGGAATATGCCAAAGGCGGATCTATTTATATGATAAACTGTAACTTATTTAATGATTCTTTTATTAATTCTAGTGTTACAGGAAATAATGGAGTAGGTGGATCTTATTATTCTGAACCTAAATACTTAAATAGTATTTCCAATATTTTGAGAATTAACTCAAGTGTTAATGGTGTTTTGGAAAGCAATATTTATCCTGCTGATTATGATGGAAAGTACTCTAATGAAGTTGTAGTGTATGTTTCTGTTAATGGTAATGATGAAAATGGTAACGGGTCTTTTAATAATCCTTATGCTACAATAGCTAATGCAATTGCTAAATCAGCGGGTAATGTATATAACTTGAAAGTGTACTTGTTAGATGGAATTTATAGTGGAGCAGGCAATACTAATATCAGTTTGCCAAGTAGTATGAATATTCAAATTGCAGCTATTGGTTCTAAAGTCATAATTGATGGAAGTGGTTCTAATTGGTTTGCAGCTAATGAAAGATCAATTTCCGGATTTAAATATGTTTTATCTAATTTAAATTTAATTAATTTTAAAGCTAAAAGCACAGGATATAAAAAAGAAAATAATATTGGGGTTATTTCTAATTATGCAGATTTAACTATTGATAATTGTATTTTTAAAAATATTGCAGGTTCTTCAATATCCAATTATGATTTGGCTAATTTAAAGGTTATTAATTCATCATTTGTAGATTCAAAACACTTGGGATTCTATGGTGGTGTTTTATTTAATTATGATGCTAATGCAAGATTTTATAATTGTATTGTAAATAATTATTCTTCAACAGATATTTTTTATTCTACAGCAGTTAATACAGAAAATGTTTATTTGGAGTTTTTTAATTCAACATTTAAAAATTTAAAAAGCTTTGATTCCAGATGTAAGTTTTTAGGAGCAAGTAATACAAATGTTACTATGAGTTATGTTAATTATGCAGATAATGATTGCAATTTTGCAGTTGCTTATGATAAATCCTTTGTGAAAATAGATAATTCTGTATTTAAAAATAGTAACTGGTTAAGCGGGTCTGTTAATGGAATGATATGGAATGTTTATAATTCCTCTTTTATAAATATAAACTCTTTAACTTTCAGTTCAATTAATGATTATAAAAGTAATTTTAACGGATGTCTATTTGATGGAGGAAATGTGGAATTTAGAGGAAATACCATAACTGTTGGAAATTCAAGTTTTTATAATAATAAAGTAATCATTGTTAATAATGATAATCAAAAGGGAAATTTAGATTTTAATTATAATTATTGGATTGATGAAACTCCTAAAAATATGATTGATACAACTGCAAATGTTAAATTAAATTATTGGATTGTTAAACATTTATCTGCAGAAAACTTATTTAATGATAGCTATAAAGTAGTTATTTCTTATAAATTATTTGATGGAAGTGATTATAAAGATTATGATGTTAGATATGTTCCAATAAAACCGGTTAGATTTACTTTAATAACTTCCAAAGGAAGTAATTCTTTAGATTCCGGTACATTGATTAATGATATCTTTGAATTTATTAATACGGCTAATGATGATAGAAATGTAGTAGTTAGCTTTACAGATAATACTAAATTAAATATAACTCTTTATAATCAACATAAAGTAGATACTAATATAGATTTATCTCAAAAAACAGCTAAAATATGGGACATAGTTGAAATTAATGTAAATATTAAGGATAATAAAACAGGATTGGCAGTTGATTTCGGTATTGTTGAAATTTATTTAAATAATAAATTAATAAGTTCAAATAATGTTACTGGATTAACTATCAGTAAATCTATCACAGTTGATGAAAGTAAATCATTTTATAATATTTCAGTTATTTATAAAGGAAATAATAAATATGCAAATTCTTCAAATTCAGCTATATTAAGAATATCTTCAATTCCTCTTGAAACAGTTATTATTTCTAAAGATTTAACTAAATATTATAAAAACGGATCCCAGTTTGATGTTGTCCTTAAAGATGTTTTAGGTAATGTTCTAGTTGGTAAAATAGTTAAAATCACAATTAATGGTGTTACTTATAATAAAATAACTAATGATAAAGGAGAAGCCAGATTGTCTATAAACCTTTTCCCAGGTGTTTATAATATAACTGTTTTATTTGAAGATGATGATAATTATGTTAAATCATTAAATACCAATAAAATAGTTGTTTTATCCAAGATAATTACAAAATTTGTAGATAATAATAAATTTATTGTTAAATTGGTAAATGATGATGGAACTCCAAAAACAAATGCTTCATTAGCTATTATTGCAAATGGTGTTCAATATAATCGTATTACTAATGGTAGTGGTGAAGCTAGACTTAATGTTAGATTAAATCCGAATAATTATATTTTTGCTGTAACTGATGGTCAGGAAGTTGTTTCAAGTTCTGTTAATGTTTTATCAACAATTGAAACTAGTGATATTTCAATGTTTTATAAAGATGGAACAAGATTTGCAGCTAAATTATATGATTCTAATGGAAAAATTGTATCTAATAAAGAAGTGGCAATTACAGTTAATGGAGTTACTTATAATAAATTAACAGACTCTAATGGTGTTGCTTATTTAAATATAAATCTTAATCCTGGTGTTTATGGTATTTCAGCAAGTTATGATGGAAAAACTGTTTATAATACCATTTCAATTGCAGCTATGCCTGTTACTATAGTTTCATCTAGTGTTAATATTCAACAAGGTACATTTTATAATGTTAAATTTTCTGATGCTTTGTCAAATCCAATCATCGGACAAAAAGTGGGAATGCTTGTTAATGGAGTAATGTATTATCGTGAAACTGATGATTTAGGTGTTGCATCTCTTAAGATTAATCTTAATCCGGGTCATTATATGATAACTTCTGGTTTATTATCTAATGCATATGAAGCTAAAACTATGAATAATATTATAACAGTTAGTGGAGGTTACTTATGAGGTTTAATAAATGTATATTATTAGTAATATATGCAATTATAGCTATTATAGTATTCACACCATTATATGCTGAAAATAGTAATAATACTATATTTACTTTACCAAGTGATGATGTTATTGTATGTGATAATGTTTATACTGGTAATGTAATTAATATTACTGATGATAATTATGGTGATTATTTTGATGTTTATTCAGGTGAGATGAATCCCGAGTCTAATATCAATGATGGAGATAGAATACATATTGGTAATGTTACAGATAAAACATTTGTTATCAATAAACAACTAGAAATCACTACTATGCATAATGGTGATATTATTAAAAATGGTTATATTAAATTAGTTAAAGGTAGTGATGGTTCTAGTATTCATGGGTTAACTATTATTAATGATAAAGTAAATTATGTTGTAGATGGTATACCTAGTATTGATTTAAGTGGTATTGGTTTATTTTATACAAATAATAATTATGTATATAATAATTCTGTTCAATTAGCAGATAGTAGGGGAGTATTTGCACTTCCTATGGGTTCATCATCTAATAATAAGATATATAAAAATAAATTTGTAAGTACATTAAGTACTTGTGCACCTATGAGTGAATGTGATAATAATCTATTTTATGATAATTATTTCCAATCAACTGCAGCTAATGTAATTTATTATAATCCATGGGGTCATGCAGGTTATAGTGGTTCTGGTAAGTGTTTTAATAATTCATTTATCAATAATTACATGTGTTCTTTAAATAGAAACTCTCCTTGGGTTATTGGAATGTCTCTTTTAAGTAATTGTAATGTAAATATTGTAAACAACACTATTTTTAATGTTCGTGATGGTGTTAGTGGTTTAGGTGTTAATTCTACAATAAATGGAAATAAATTTATTGGTGTGTCTAATTTAGCTTTATCCATAAGTAGTGCTAATTTAACTATTGAGAATAATTCATTTTCAGATACATCTATGGCTATAGCTATTTTAAGTAGCAATATAACTGTTAAAAATAATATAATCGAAAATTCTTCAATTGGAATTTGGGTATTTGGAAAAAATGCATCTTTAATATCTAATACTATTAGTTTAGTTGATGGATATTATGCAGTTAATGTTGAAAGTGAAAATGTTTTAATTTTAAATAATAATATTAAAGTGAGTAATTTTGGTGAAGGAATTAGAGTTGCTGAAAATAATGTATCTATAATAAATAATACTATAAGAACTGCTGTTGACTCTGGAATTTATATATTGTCTTCTAATAATGTTATTAGTGGAAATAGGATATCTTCTAATTTATATGGAGTTTATATTGATGCAGTATCTGATTTATATTATTATACTCGTGGTGTACTAGGTGTTTCTTATTATGCTAAAATTGATCAAGGTAAAATAAATCATAATAATATTACAAACAATATAATCAATTCAGCTTCTTACGGAGTTTATCTGGTAGGGACTGTGTATAATACAACTATTATAAATAATAATATTACTACAAATGCAGCTGTAGGTATTGTTGAGAATATTACTGATCCATTTTCAAATAATATTAAAGACAATGTTGTTAATGGTGTTCTTTTAAATTATAGTGGTATAGTTATCAGTGATGATAATTTTAATGTCTATTTTGATGAAAAAGGATGTTTTAAATTTGAAGATATTAATTCTATTGTTTTGGTAATTACAAAACTTTCTAATAAGGACATGTTGATTAATCAAAAAATGACTTTATTAAATGGAGGTTTAGTTAATATATTAACCAATGTTACTATTTCTTTAGTAACTGGATCAAATGGAACATTAATTAAATCATTGAATTTTAAAAACACAGATAAAAATGCGATTATCATAAATAATGTAAGTGATATAACTTTAGAAGACAATAATATAATGTCTGTTTCTCAAATGAAAGATATTTTTGGAATTTCTTTAAATTTATCAAATAATACCGAACTTATTGATAATGATGTATATATTACTGGTGAAAATACATTAATTCAAGGTATTTTACTTAATAATTCTGATAATCTTACATTTGTAAAAAATAGTGTGATTTTAGAAGCTAATAAAATAGCTCAGGGAATTATTATAAATTTATTAAATTCATCTAATTTAGTTAATAATACAATCCATCTTCAAGGAAATGGTGTTTTTGATTGTGTTTTAATTAATGGGTCTAATAATTTGAATATTTTAGGCAATAATATTATAGCTAGGTCTATTTCTAATGTTATTTCACCATTAGCAATTTCTAGTTCTAAAGATATTGTTTTGGATAAAAATAATATTAGTGCAATTGGTGATTTAGTAAAATCATTAAATTTCTCAAATACATCTAATGTTGTTATAGAATCTAGTTTTATTAACTTAATAGGATTAAGTAAAACAGAGGTGATTTTTGCAAATGATGATTTAAATAATATTGAAATAACTAATTGTGTAATTTATTCCAATGCTTTAGGTTTGATCAGTGGAAATATCACATTAAAAGAAAATAAATATGTAATCTATGATGATAATGTTGAAACTTACTTTGATTCAAATGGTATGTTTAGTAATAAGTTAATAACCCAAAAAGATGTGTTGATGTTTGATAATTTAAAATCAAAACATTATACTTTGACTTTTAATCAGGTGGTTATTTTAACTTCTTATTATAAGAATTCATTAATTGATGCAACTTTAAATTTCAATTCAAAATCAAGTAATTCAACTATTAAAAATTTAAACTTTGATTTAGTTGAAAATGTTGCATTTAATTTATATTTTGCATTAAATATTACTATTGAAAATAATAATATTAATTTAGTGTCTTCTAAAGATGTTTCAGCTATCATTATTACTGGAGAAAGTTTTAATAATTTAATTAACAACAATACTGTTAAAATAAGGGGTAATGGTACCCTAACTGGAATTACTATTTATAATTATTATGATGAATATTATGGTTTAAGTCCAAAAAATAATGTAATTTCAAATAATGATATTGTAATCAATTCAAATAATGATGTAATTGCTATTTATAATGCAATGGCTGATAATACAATTATTAGAAACAATAATATTAGAATAGATGCACGTGATCATGCTTATGGTGTTTATAATATTTATTCACAAGATTTCAAAGTATTCATGAGTACTATTTGGACTACAAACACAAAAATTATCCACAATATTATTGAAGGAAATGGATCTATTGTTTGTTTAATTAATTCAATTGAAGCTAAAAACACATTAGTTGATAATAATACATTAATAGCTATAGCTAATGGTTCTTATGGTTATGTAGGATATAAAACATCAGGGGATGTATTAAGATATAATGATTTTACAATAAATGGAACTGGAAATAATGATTTATTTATATCTAATGTAAGTCAAACTGGTATTTATTTATCAAATAGTTCTTCTAATGCATTGATTTTGGAAAATAGTATTATTTCTAATTATGCTCCTGGAAATGATTATGCAATTTATGTAGAGGTTAATTCTAGCAAAATTTCTATTGTTGATAATTATTTAATTAGTGATAATTGGAACAGATACGCTGATAATGCAATATATGCTCCATCAGCTACTTTAACTAATAATGAACTTTATTATGTTTATGTATCACCTGGAGGTAGTGATGAATTAGGTAATGGGTCTATTAATAATCCATTTAAAACAATAAAACATGCACTAAATAAGGTAATTAATAAAGGAATAGTTTATGTACTGGGAGGTAATTATACTGAAGATTATATTACAATTTCAAAAACACTTACTCTTAAAGGATTAGGTAAGGTTATAGTTGATTGTAAAGGTAGTTTATTTAATATTACTAAATCCGGTTCATTAAAAGTTTTTAATATTAAATTTATGAATGCAAATGCAACTACAGGTTCAACATTTTACAATTTAGGAAAACTATACTTAGAAAATGTTTCAGTAATCAATTCCACAGCTTTAACTTATGGTGGAGCTATTGTTAATTATGGTGAGTTAATTATAAGAAACTCTACATTTTCATCAAATAAAGCTAAAAATGGTGGAGCTATCACTAATTATAATAAATTAGATATTAAATCATCAAATTTTACTAATAATAGTTGTTATATTAAAGGCTCTGGAGGGGCTATTTATAATTTAGAAAAAGCTACTCTTAGTATTGAAGATTGTAATTTTGTAAATAATAAAGTTGATGCTGAATATCTTATTGAAGAAGATGATTTTGGTGTTCGTTTAGGATCTGGAGGAGCTATTTACAATCGTGGAAATTTATATATCATTAATTCAAATTTCAAATCTAATAGAGCATTTAATTATGGTGGAGCTATTTTAAGTGCATCTACTCAAAAACACGATCTTAAAGTAATCAATTCAACATTTGATAAAAATACCTGTTTTGCAGGTGGTGGAGGAGCTATGTATATTGTTAATGCAAATTTAGACATTGCTAATTCATCATTTACATCAAATGAAATTGGAGAAAATAGTGGTGGAGCTTTATGCATAAGTGAATCTGAAGGTAAAATTTATAATTCCACATTCTTTAAAAACTCTGCAAGTTTTGGTGGTGGTGCAATACAATTTTGGTCTTCTGATATAACTATGGATTTATGTAATATTACTGATAATAATGCTGGAAGAGGTGGTGCTATATCTTATTATGGTCAACGTATTGGAAATCATGTTGTAGGTTCTCTAAATATTTATAATTCAACAATTTATAATAATAAAGGATTTGATAGTGGTGGAGCATTTTATGTTAGAAATTTAAACATGAATGTTAAAAATTCTAATATTTATGATAACTTTGGAGGAGATGGTAAACATACTCTCTCAGTTGAAATAAATTATCCTACAAAACCAGTTAACAATATTGATTTAAATGGTAATTGGTGGGGTAGTAATAGTGGCCCTGGAGAAGATGTTTGGTTAAATGCACAATATTACAGGGAATGGATTAAAGATAAAATTTCATGGGATGTACTTAATCCTAATCCTAATCCTAATCCTAATAAACCTGGAAGCAATACAAGACCTGGTCAATCAAATAATAATCCAATTGTAGGTCCAAGTACTGGAGGATTATTAAACCCAGGGAGACCTGGACAAAATGGATTTGGAACGGGTATTGGAACAGGAACTGGAAGTGGTTTTGGTTCTGGATCTGGTAATGGTATGGGTTCTGGAAGTGGAACTAATGCTGGTGGAAGTTCCGGAAGTCATGGTGGAAGATTTGGTTCTGGTAGTGGATTTAATGGAACAGCCTATTCTAACCAAGGCACATTAGGTGATTTAGGTTCATCTTCAAGTTCTGGAGCTGGTGGGAGTGAAGCAGGATCTCCATCTTCAGCTTCATCAAATAATGCAATTTATGAACTTAATAAAGATGTTAAAAAAGCATTGTCTGGATATAATATAATTTATGGAATTATATTTTTAATAGTCATTATATTATTAATTATATTTGGATATAAACGTAATTCTAAAGAGGAGGATGAATAAATGAGCAATTTTAAACCAATTTTAATTTTGTCTTTATTTGTATTATTTATGGTTTCATTAGGAGCTATATCTGCTGAAGATGTAAATGTTACAGTTATAAGTGATTCTCAAGTAGATAATTCAGTATATGTTGATTCAAATATAGTTGCTAATGGAAATGGGACTATTGATAATCCTATAAGTAATATTAAAAATGCTGTTGATTTAGCAAATAATGATTCTACAATTTATCTTAAAGGTGGAAATTATTCTGGTGTAGAAAATAATGGGATAATCATTAATAAAACATTAACTATTACTTCTTGTGATGGACTGGCTATTATTAATGGTGATTATAAAGATTATATATTTTACATTGGAGATAAAGGTTGTTTAACTTTAAAAAACATTAGCTTTGCTAATACAAATTATTTAAATGTTAAAACATATGGAGCTATTATAAATTATGGTAATCTTACTGTGGAAAATAGTTTCTTTGATAATGCAACTGGTTTAAGAGCAGGTATTATATTAAATTATGGAAATTTAACTGTTACTAATTCTGAATTTAAGAATAATACTGCAAAATATTATGGTGGAGCTATAACCAACTTTGGTTTTGCAAATATTGTTAATTCATTATTTGAATCCAACACTGCTGCTGAAGGTGAGGCTATTTTAAACAGTTATGACATGTTTATTTCAAATTCAAGATTTGTTAATAATAATATTTCATCAAGTAAATATCAGGATGCTGAAAGTTTAATAGATATTTCATCTTCATACTTTATGGAAAATTCAGGTATCTTTGTTAAAGATAGTGGTATACATATTAAAGAATCTTATTTGACTTTAATTAATACAACAAACTCTATTGTTGATATTAGCTATTCATTTATCAATACTTATGATTTTATTAACTCAAAAATCAATGTTGATGATAATTTATGGTGTTCTAATGAAAACATTCCTAAACAAGCTAATAGATGGTTAATAATGACTTTTACTGATAAAAATACTGGAAGTTCCATAATTCCATCTAAAACCGTTACTGATGTTTTAGTTAGTTTTAAAACATGTAATGGAAAATCTACATATAGTTTGCCTTCTAGTGTTAATTTACCTCATGTTTATATTCAACTTGAAGCAGATAATGGTAAATTTAAAGAAAATGGTGGATTTTTAGTAAATAATGTATTTTCAACTACTTATTATGGTAATTCTAAAGACACATTATTATTTGCAATGATTGATGATTATTTTGCTACTTTAACAGTGGGATCTGGTGTTAATAATGGGAAAATATATGTTTCAAATTCAGGTTCTGATGAAAAAGGAGATGGATCTATTAATAATCCATATAAGTCATTAGTTAAAGCAGTTAATGTAGCTTTAAATGGTGACACTATTTTGATTGCAAAAGGAAGTTATTATGGTTGGAATAATTCTGGACTTTTAATTAATAAAACTTTAACATTTTCCAGTTATAATGGTGAGGTTATATTATACAGAGATAATTTTCATACAATGTTTACAGTTACACTAAGAGGAAATTTAAATTTAATGAAATTGACCTTAACAGCTGAAGACAAATCAAAATTCTTCCCACTTGTAAATAACTCTGGAAAAACAATTATAGATAATTGTATTATTAAAAATATTGATGGGGGAGATAAATATAAATATAAATCATATCAAGCATTATCTTATCAGTATTATTCTAATCAAAGTGTAATTTACACTAGTAATGATTTATTTATTAATAATTCATTATTCACGGATTTAGAAGATATTGTTATTAGATCATACTTTTATACTGGAGATAATTATTTTAAACATTTTGACGTGAATATTGAAAATTCAGTATTTACTAATTGTAAAGGTTATGCTTGGGAAACTGTATGGGATAGCCAAACATATGCTGATAAATTGGATGTTGTATCTCCATCATTTATAATTAATGTAGGTGCAGAAAATGTTTTAATTAATAATTGTACTTTTAAAAACAATTTAGCATCTGTTATGCGTGTTAATGCCTCTAAATCATTTTTAGTAAATGCTTCTAAATTTATAAATAATAGAGGTTCTATTTATTCTTTAACAAATGGTGTGATGAATAATACATTGATAAGTGAAGATAATGGTCCAGTTTTAAGATTTGTAACTGGCCATACTCTTTCAATAATTAGAAATATGCAAAATGTTATTAATTCAAATTTCACTAAAAATAATGATGTTATTATAAATACATGGTATTCTTATTCAGATAATGTCTATTTGTATAATTGTTCTTTTTGGAATAATAGTAATAACCATGCTCAAGGTTATGGAAATACTAGTGGAAAAGGATTAATATTAAATGGTGGAAATATGACTGTAGATTACTGTACTTTTGAAAACAATTCAGTATTCTATGGTGGAGTGTTTTATAATGATGGAACAGCTATGGGTGCAGGTGGAATTTATTATTCTACATTAAACATTACTCGTTCAGTATTTTATAAAAATAATGCTGTTTTAGGTAAAGATATATTTCATAGAGGTGGTAATTTAGTTGTTTCTGATTGTTGGTGGGGATCTAACAGAGGACCAAATGATGCGAATATTTATAATGCTGCAGGTAGTGTTGAAGTTAAAAATTGGGTTATATTGACATTTGATATTCAGGATAATACATTAATTGCTAGTTTAAATAAAGTAACGGACAATAAAAGTAATATTTATAATATAAGTGGAAATTTACCTTCTAGAATAGCTATCTTTAACTCTTCAATGGTTAAAATAAATCCAAATGTTATTCCATTAATCAATAATCAAGCTAAAGTAAATATTTCATTTAATGGTGAAGATATTTCAGCTACAGTTAGTATAGATAATCAAACAATCAGTTTAATATTTTATAATAAAAACACTATAATTGATTTAAAAGATATTATTGTTTATGGTAAAGGAACTGCATATTCATTTGTTTTAAAAAGTGTAAATGGTTATGTTATATCTAATAAAACAGTTAATTTATTAATTTTAAACGGAACTGATGTTTATCAAAATCATACATTAATAACTAATAGTTTTGGTGTAGCTAGTTTAATTCTTAATTGTAGTATGGGTAATTATACTTTTAAAGCTAGTTATAAAGGTGATGATTACTTTAAACCTGTTCAGAATAGTGCTAATTTGGTTGTAATGCCTTATTATACTTCTGTATTTGTTAAAAGTAATCAAACATTTTATGGTAATGGTAATTTCTTATATATGTATCTTTATGATAATTTAGGTGATGCTGTTGTTAATCAAATAGTTTTATTTACTATAACTAGTTCAAATGGTATTGTTTATAAGAAGTATGCTCTTACTAATTGGGAAGGTCAAGCAGGATTCTACCTTAATTTATCTGGTGGAAATTATAATGTTAATGTAAGTTATTCTGGTGATAATTGGCATTATGGGTCTTCAAGTACTGGTTTATTTAATATATTATCTATTGGAACTAATGTAATCATTGAACAGTCTTTATTTAATGGTAGGGGTAATACTTTAACAGTATTACTTAGAGATAATAACTATAGGGTTTTATTTAATGAAACTTTATCTATTACTTTATCTGATGGTAAAATTGCACAAACATTTGATGTTACTACTAATGAAAATGGACGTGCAGGGATTATTGTTAATTTACTTCCGGGTAAATACAATGTTTATGTGAAATATGGTGGAGATAAGTTAAACTTTGCATCTTCTAGTGAAGGTGATTTAATTATTAATCCTGTTGGCACTCAAATTTCTGCAGATTCCGTTGTTATTTTTAATAGAACGGTTAATAATTATCTTGTTAAATTAACAGATATTTATGGACGTTTGCTTGTTAATGAGACTGTTGTTATTGCATCAATTAGTCAAAGTACTGGGGTTAAACAGATATTTAAAGTTAAAACAAATGATGAAGGAATAGCTAATTTAACATGTAATTTAGATATTGGTTATTATTTATTGAAAGTTAACTTTGAGGATAATGAATGGTATGGTGGCAGTAATTATGCAAGTACTTTAATTGTAGCTGATACTGTTAGTGATTTTAATCCATATGCTACTATTTTAGTTGCTAATGACTTTAATAAGTATTATAAGAATGCTACTCAATATGTTGTTCGTTTGCAGGATATTTATGGTAATCCTATTTCAGATATGGATGTTGTTATTTGTGTTAATGGTGTAAATTATAATAGAATAACCAACAGTTCTGGTGAGGCTAAATTAAATATTAATTTGTATCCTGGAATGTATTATGTAAGTACAAGTTTTGGAGGTTGTGGAAATTGGACTAAATCATTTGTTAATAGTTCAGTTACAGTTTTATCTCAAATTATTTCACATGATTTAACTAAAATTTTAAGAAATGGAAGTCAATTTATTGTTAAATTTGTTGATAATGCTGGAAATCCTATTGGAGGCAAAACAATAGATATTTCTATTAATGGAATTGTTTATTCCCGTATTACTAATAGTTCTGGTGAGGCTAAATTAAATATTAATCTTAATCCTGGTAAATATGAGGTTATAACTTCTTGTGGTGATTTTGTTAATCATAATATGGTTAATGTTTTATCTAACATAGAAAGTGATGATCTTTCAATGTACTATAAAGATGGGTCTAAATTTAAAGTAGTTATCTATGATAGTGAAGGTAAAGTTAAACCTAATGCAACTGTTAAATTTACCATTAATGGTGTTTCTTATGTTAAAACTACTGATAATGATGGTATAGCGGCTTTAAGCATTAATTTAAATTCTAATATTTATACAATAACGACTGAATATAATGGTATTGTTAATACTAATCAAATTTGGATTTATAATATGGCAGTTAATATAGGTGCTGTTAATGAAACAGTTGAAAGGGGCAATTCTTTTTGTGTAAAATTAAGTGATGTTAATGGAAATGTATTGTCTGGTGGACAAGTGACATTTAAAGTTAACGGAGTTTCATATATTAAACAGGTTAATGAAACAGGTTATGCAAAATTAAATATTAATCTTAACCCTGGAGTATATAAAATTATCACAGCATTTTCTATTAGAAACTATGAAGATAAACTAGTTTATAATACCTTAAATGTGACAAGTCATTAATTTATTCATTTAATGAATAAATTTCTTATTTTTTTTATGTAGGATACTTTTTAAATTTTAATTTTTTGATTTATTTTTTCTTATTTTTTATTATAGTTACTAACCAAACTTTTATTATAGATGGGTGATAGATTATAAAATATGTCAGGAAAATCTAAAATTAATGTTTTTAACAAAATGACAAAAACTGCTTTGGATGAAGAAATAAGTACTTATGTGGCATATCATAGATACTATCAGCGGTTAATTGCAGTTAAAATAGTTAGTGAAGGAAATACAATTGCAGATGCGGCAAATATATTGGGAAAATCATATCAAACAGTTCATAGATGGATAAAAACTTGTGAATCTGAAGGATTAGAAGGTTTAAAACCATCATTTGGTGGTGGAAGACCATCAAAATTAACTTATGATCAATTGATTGAATTAGATAAAATCATTGAAAAAACACCAAATATGTCAATGAAAGATGTACATCTTCTTGTTAATGAAAAATTCAATGCAGATTATAGTTTAAAGCAAATAGGAAAAATTGTGAGAAAATTAGGATACAATTACAGCAAAGCATATCCTAAATTTTCAAAATCACCTGAAGATGCAGAAGAACAATTAAAAAAAACTTAGAAGAACATAATATATCATCTAACGATATTATAGTCTTGTTTGATGAAGCATCCTTTCAAAATGAACCATATACTCAAAAATCATTATATAAACGAGGAACAAAACACACTCAAACTGTAAATCCTTTACAAATTCAAAATCAATGCCACAGGATCATTATCAATAAATGGAAAATCAACCATCACAATCACAAATTCTTCAACAGCACCAGAAATAGCAATAGCACTCCTAGAATTAAGATGTATTAATACAAAAAATAAAAATGTCGTAAAATTATTAAATAAAATAATTGAAGAAGTTAAATTAACTGATGAAGAAATAGATGAAATTTTAATGGAAAACAATGAAAATAACAAAGTTTTCACAGAAAAAATAATAAAAACAATTGAAAAATATAAAGACGATACAACCTCAACAATTGCTAGAATCATTGGAAAACACTGCAATCGAGAATCATTCAATAATGTAAAAAGAAGAGAAATAAGAAGAAAAATAACCTTAAATTTATTAGAAAAAGAAGACATGATAACAAAAATGCAAACCGAACAAAGGATATGTTTAATCTTAGATAATTTCAGCGTTCATAAGTCTGCATTCATCAAAAAAATAGCACTACATCTCAATATTACATTAATATACCTTCCACCATACTCTCCACATCTAAATCCAATAGATCAAATATGGAGACAAATGAAACGAGAAATTAAACATCATTACCTAGAATCAAGAGAATTTTTACAAGAATTAACAATAAAAACCTACAAAGAATCGATTTATGAAACAAAAGTTTGGTAACTAACTATAAATCTTAATAATTTCTGCCAACATTCAATTTATAAAGTTTCCTTTACTTAGTATAACTTTTATATTATTAAAAAGTAATATAATAATTGTCAATTTTATTTGGCGAAATTAATGTTAAGGAGGAATAAAAACTTGAAAAATAAATTTGCAATATTAATTTTGTTAATATTGTTTATGGTATCTATTTCTTGTGTTAGTGCAGAAGATAATGATTCTTCTAATATTCTAACTGATGGTGCTTCTGATATTTATGTTAGCCCATCTGGAAATGATGCTAATGTTGGAGATATGAATAATCCTGTTGCTACAATTAATAAAGCAATTAATTCAACTGCAACTAATATTCATTTATCCGAAGGAAAATTCACTGGTACTGGTAATAATGGTTTAACAATTGAAAATAAAACCATAACTATTGTGGGTGCTGGTATTGATAAAACTATAATTGATTTAAACGGAACTCAATTTATGGATATTAAATCTACTAGTTCTGTAGTTTTAACTAATTTAACTATAATAAACGGTTATTCAAAGTATGGTGGAGCTATTTATAATGACGGTAATTTAACTATTCAAAATTGTAACTTTAAAAATAACTCAGCTAGTTCTGGTGGGGCGATTTACAACAATGGCAATTTAGACATATATTATTCTACTTTTGAAGATAATTTTGTTAAATATAGTGGTGGTGCTATTTGTTCTTATAAGTATGCAACTATTCAAGATTCTACTTTTTTAAGAAATATAGGTACTGCCACATCTTCAAATGGAGGTTCTGTTTATATTAGTGGTAATAATGATAAATATTCCATTTTGAATAGAAATAAATTTAAAGATACTCAGGCTTTAAGAAATGGTGGTGCACTTTATGTAAATTATGCAAATGTTACTAATTGTATTTTTGAAAATGCATCAATTACTTCTACAGGTTCAAGTAATGGTGGTGGAGCTATTTATGGTTCTAACTTTAATCTTAAAAACAACACTATGACTAATTGTGTATCTAAAAGTGGATATGGAAATTACATTTGGTCAACTTCTAGCTTTAATGGGGTAGTTACAGTTCTTGATGGTAAAAATGTAGATATAACTAGTTCTACTTTTACTCTTAATGCAACTGCAACTGATGATATGGGTCATCCAATTCATGGTGGATATTATACCTTTAAATTTAATGATGTTTTTGTTGGCGGTGCAAACTCTGTTAATGGATTTATAAATGGCACATTTTCTAAATTATTTGATAATGGTAAATATACTGTTACAGTTTCAGGTCCTTTAAATGATAATGCAGTTGTTAAAACAGCTACTGTAAATGTTAAAATTGACCGTGACTATGTGGATTATTATGTATCACCTAATGGTGATGATAATAATACTGGTTCAAAAGATAATCCATTTAAAACCATTAATAAAGCAATAACTGAAGCTTTTGCTAAAAATATCTATGTAAACATACATCTTTTAGAAGGAACTTATGTAGGTGCTGGAAATCTTAATTTAACATTTAATAACTTAGGTTACCTTAACATAATTGGTGTAGACGGTAAAACAATCATTAACGGTTCTAATAAAGATTGGGCATTTAATTTTGGAAGTACATTAAATGTTAATATTATAAATATTACATTTGCTAATTTATATCAAAATAATTATGTAGGTTTAATTAAAGCAAGTGGAAATGATTATACTGTAAACATTGATAATTGTGTCTTTGAAAAATGTAATACAAAGTATATAATTTATATTACTAATGGTGAGATAAATAATGTAATAATGAGAGAGAATATTATAACTGGATGTGTTATTAGTGGAGGTACTAGTATAACTAATCTTTTATTTGAAAATAATTCTGGTTCCGCTTATTTCACAAATATTAAAAAAGGAGTTTACAATTCTACTTTCATAAACAACAAAATTAATCAGGGTAATGATTATGGATTATTCTATATATCTTCCAAAAACTTTGTATCAAGCAATAATATATTTGAAAATAATACAATTAAAGCACTATATATTTCAGCATATAATGATATTAATTTTACAAGTATAAATGATACTTTTAAAAATAATGTTGCAAAAAATGGTGGTGCTGTTAGTGGTGGCGGAACTTTTATTAATGCTAAATTTATTAATAATACAGCTACTCAAAAAGGTGGAGCTATTTACAATAATGCTATGGTTTTAGTTTTAAAAAATTGTATTTTTGAAAACAATAAAGCAGATGACGGTAATGATATATATGGTTTTATGAGTACTAATGTTAGAATTAATCCACTTTTAAACATGTCTAATTCTTTAAAATTCGTATCTACCAATTCTTCAAATGTTAAATCTGAATTAAAAGCTATTTTTGATTTAGGTGGTATTCAAGTAAGTGGTTATAATGTTAAATTCTATTTAAATGGAACTTACAAAGGCTCAGCTCCTTTAATTGATAATGTAGCTACTTTAATAGCTATTGCTGAAGATGGAAAATACGAAATTTCCGGTTCTGTTGATCAAGTTAATAAAACTAATGTTGTTACTGGTATTTTAAATGTTAATGCTAATCCTGCAAGTGTTTTTGATGTTTATGTTTCTGAAAAAGGTAGTGATGAATCAGGTGATGGTTCATTAGCTAAACCATTTGCAACTATTAAAAAAGCATTTGATTATGGAATGAATCAAAATGCATTAAGTTTAACAATCCATTTAATTGGCACTTTAAAAGGTGAAGGTAATGTTAAACTTGATTTAAAACCATATGTGGATTTAACTATTGTTGGTGAGAATAAAGAAACTTCAATTATTGATGCAGAAAAAAATATTTATGTATTTGATTTTGTACCAATGTATGATGATGTTAAAGTTTATTTATCAAACTTAACAATTAAAAATGGTGTAACTAACAGGTATCCTTCTGGAGGTGTTAGTTATACAGTGGACACTGGTCTTGTTCGCAGTACTGGTTTTTATTTAAATGTTAATAACTGTATATTTATGAATAATACAGGTTATGGAATTTCCGCAGATAAATTATTCTCAACTATTGTAATTAATAATACTAAATTTATAGAATCTCGTGGAGCATTCTATTCTTATCAAGCAGCATTAAATATTGTTATATCAAATACTGAATTTTTAAAAAATAATTTGGTTGTAGAAAATAATAGGGGAAAATTAGTTTGTTTAAATGGTTTAATTTCAATTAGGGATATTCTTTCAAAAGGTAGTAGTAATTATGATCATCATTTTAATATTACACAAGTGTTATTTGATAATGTGACTTTTGACGGAAATCATAATGTTACTGGTACTGCTAAGCCTAGTGCTCTTTATTTAGTAGGTACAAATACTACTATAATTAATTCTAAGTTTACAAATCAAAAAGATATTTCAGCTATAGGTGTATTTAGTAATTATGATACTGGATGTAATGTAACTATTTATAATACTTATTTTGAAAACAATACAAGAGATATTATTTATGGATATTCATCTCAAGGTGATTATCGTCCAATTATTATATTAAATAATTCAACATTTGTTAATAGTGGAGCATTTACATGGCCAGATCCTCGTTATCAAAATGCATGGTGGGTTGTTAACAATACTAAATTTATTAACATGACCAACATGATGATATTTAAAGGGTCAGTATCTAGTTCTTATAAGGATAATCCATTACCTTTAGGAGTTAATAATACTGTAACTATTATGAATTCATTATTCTTAAACAATAAAAACGGTGTTGAATTTGGTAATGGTAATATTTCAGGATCTAGTTTCTATAATACCCCAGTATTTGTATCTTTAACTGGTGGTAGTCAACCTTCTGCACGTATTGTTTACTTAAACAATAATTTCTGGAATAGTTCAGTACCTATTTATTGTGATAGTTGGTTAGTTCCAGCATTAGTTACAGACAATGCTTCTGGTCCGGTTCAAACTATTAAACTTGTATATTTAGCATTTAATGGAACTGATTATTCTTATTATGATGTTTCTAAAGTACCTATTTTGGATGTTAATGCTAGTTTAACAGTTTCTAATGGTGTAATTACTCCAAATAAAGGTGTTCTTAACTCTAATGGTTTAACTGCTAATTATACATATAATGGTGTTGGTAATCAAGTTGTAACTGCAACTTTAAGTGATGGAAATATTTTAAAATTAAATGTAACTTTCTACAGAATTGATACATTTACAAATATGACTATTTCAAATAATGTTCCGCAAACTGGAGATTATATTACTGTTAATGTTGTTGTTCGTGATAAGAATGGTAAACTTTTAAATGGTAGTGTGAATGTTTATCTTAATAGTGTTTTAAAAGGAACTATCAGTTTAATAAATGGTATGGGTTCCTTTGATGTGTTAGCAGAAAAAACTGGTCCTTGTGAAATATTTGTTAATTATACTGGAGATTTAGATAATTCTTACTCAAGTAATATGACTATTGTTTCAGTTAAAAATACACAAATGAATGTTTCTGTTTCTGATTCAGATTCTGCAAGTAATGTTACTTTTACTGTGGACTTTGATCATGTAGCTAATGGTTTTGTATTTGTAACTATTGGTGGTGTAACTTACAATGCTACTGTTTCAGGTAAAGAAGCTAAAGTTATTGTACCTCCGTTAGCTGTAGGTAAATATGATGCTATTGTTTCATATAATGGTGTTGTTAATAAAACTGTTGCAGTTAACATATCTCCTGATAGAAATCCAGTATTAAACATTTCAGATATTGTGATGATTTACAAAGACGGTACCAGAATGGTTGCTGTTTTAACTGATTATTTAGGTAATCCTATTGCTAATGCTATTGTATACTTTACTATTAATGGTCAAACTTACAATAAAACCACTGATGTTAATGGTACTGCTTCCATGGGATTAAACTTAGCGTCTAATGTGTACAAAGCTACTGTTTCATATAATGGTTCAGATAAGTATAATGCAGTTTCTAAAAACATTACTGTAACTATTAATCCGACTATTGTAGCTGATGATTTGGTTAAAATGTATCAGAATGCTACCAGATTCTATGCTAAATTCACTGACAGCACTGGAAAAGCAATAGCTAATAAGGAAATCAGATTTAATATTAATGGTGTTTTCTATACTAAAAAGACTGATAAGGATGGTGTAGCTGATTTAGGTATTATGTTAAGACCTGGAAATTACATTTTAACTGCTTACAACCCTGTAACCGGTGAAGAAAAAGGATTTAACATAACCGTAAAATCATTAATCATGCAAAATGACTTAACCAAATATTACTTAAATGCTTCCAGATTTGAAGCAACTGTCTACAATAAAGACGGATCTTTAGCAGTAAACAAAGAAGTAACATTTAACATCAACGGTGTGTTCTATCACAAAAAAACAGATGAAAATGGTGTTGCAAGCTTGGGAATTGCTTTAAGACCTGGAGAATATACTATTACAACAATGTATGATGGTTTGGATATTGGAAACAAAGTCACTGTCATGCCAACTTTAGTAACAAAAGATCTCTCCATGAAGTACCTTGACGGCAGCAATTTCACTGCTTTAACTTTAGATGGTCAAGGTAAACCATTAGCTAACCAAAACGTATCATTTAACGTAAATGGTGTCTTCTATCACAAAGTTACTAATAAAGACGGTATTGCAAGCTTAGGAATCAGATTAATGAGTGGTGAGTATATTATTACTTCCTACTGGAATGATTTCCAAACAGGAAACACAATAAAAATCAGTCCTTAAAGAGAATTCCCAATTCTCTTACTTTTTTTCTTTTTTATATGT
>ERZ809224.823-NODE-823-length-25775-cov-5.925816_pt1 | contig 25775 bp, 18 predicted proteins | sample MGYA00520513_ERZ809224 | MGnify/ENA primary metagenome ERZ809224 (study PRJEB31576, sample SAMEA3212658) | Homo sapiens | biome: human-gut; feature: human gut; material: fecal | place: Sweden | collected 2012 ... | reverse complement strand
GTCCCAGAATTGATACAAATTCGCTGTCGCGGAAACGCAGATTAATTCCCTTCAATGCCGTTACCCTGGTATCTCCGGAAATATAATCCTTTACGATGTTGTTTAATTCAAGCATCTTTTTTCCTCTCTTTACGTTTTTTCGGTTTATTTTGATTTTCTAACAACTTACTTCTTCATTATTTCACGTTTCTGCTGAAATGTCTATGCCTCTGCCTGAATAATGCTTAATTTTATTATTTTTTATGAATTTCCTCTTAAAACAGGAGATATTTTACTGTAATATTTTATTATGTATCGTGATATAAATAATACCATGTTTAAAAGTTCCAAACCCACATGTTCCTGTCCGCCGGTGAAAAAAAAATCGAACCCCGCCCCATAAAGCATAAAAGTGGTTTGACGCTTGCATTTTTGTGGTCTGCATTTTATACTGATACCAGCATAAATGATTGGAATAACGATTAGATTGTAACAGGAGATTTGCATTGAATAATAAGAAAAAGTTAAAACAATTCATGATTTGTCTGTGCTGTGTATTTTGCAGTACCGCATTGACCATTCCTTATCTGTCCTATGCAACCACGCAGGACGATTTAGACAATGCCAACCGGGAACTGGAAAGCTTAAAGGCACAACAGCAGAGTCTGTCTGCGGATTTATCCGAAATTGACAGTCAGCTCCAGAGCGCCGGAAGCCGTTTATCTTCCTTAGAAGAACAGATTGATGACAAACAGGCAGATGTTGATGCCTTAAATGAAGAACTGCTGTCGCTGTCCCAGACAATGGACGAACAGTACGATTCCATGAAACTGCGTATCCGGTATATGTATGAACGCAGCAGCTCGGATGTGATTGAACTGCTGTTAACTTCCCAAAGTATGAGTGAACTTTTGTTAAAAAGCGAATACATTTACCAGTTATCACAGTATGACCGTGATATGTTAGATGAGATGGAAGCCAATTATGAACGCCAGCAGGCAGCAAAAGAACAGCTGGATACCGAGGTTTCCGAACTGTCGTCCTTACGGGAAGCTGCTTTAAATGAACAGGAAAATTTAAAGACACTGCTTGCAAAAACCCAGCAGGATTTTGATACGTCTTCCAACAACGTATCCGAGGCCGAAGCTGCCGCACTTGCCTATGAAAAAAAGCTTGAAGAAGAAAAGCTGGCACAGGAACGCGCAGAAGCCGAGGCCGCAAGCCGCGCGGCTGCCGCCGCAGGGAATAATAATTCCGGCAGCGGTGACATTACTTCTAATATTAATAAAACACCGATTTCATATGACACCTCTGACCTTGCCATGCTTGCCGCAATTATCGAATGTGAAGCGGGCAACCAGTCTTACGAGGGTAAGTTAGCTGTCGGAAGTGTTGTTGTAAACCGTGTCAACAGCCCACGTTTTGCCAACTCCATTTCCGGTGTCATCTATGCTTCCGGACAATTTACACCGGTTGCCAGCGGTCGTTTTACGATTGTGCTCTCCCGCGGTGCTTCCGCTTCGTGCGTTCAGGCGGCGCAGGAGGTTTTAAACGGAAATGTTACGATTAATGCGCTGTATTTCCACGTATACCGCAGCGGTATCGACACCTATGGCACGGTGATTGGCGACCATATTTTCTACTGATTGAATAAAAAAGTCCTTTGTAAAAGAAATGCTCCATTATCATCTGACTTTGGCTCATTCTTTTGCAAAGGACCGCTTTATAAAATATCGTTCTACTAATCTTCTTTTGGCATATATTCCACAGAATCTACAAGTACATATCCTGTCTTGTCATTTTTTACGGTGTTGTCATGGGCACAGAAAATGCCGTTTTTCACACCGACCCATCTGCCTGCTTTGGAAGCAAATGAAAAGGCTTTTTCATAGTTTTTGCCGTCAAAACTTAATTCCAGTGTTAATTCCTCGACCGGTGCTGCTTTTACAGGAAGATTTAACTCCATGTGGTCAATATGACCGGTGCATTTTACCGTGTAACGGAATGTCACTGTTTTCCCGGTATCCTTAAAATCACTTTCGGACAGTTCAAAATCATTGCTGTTTTGTGTTGTATACGGCATATCACAGTCAAAATACTGTGTTCCCAAAATCTGTCTGACCATATATTTGTTATCCCGCTTTTCAACCGCCAGCGCGCCGTATTCCGTTCCCAGTGATACAACGCCTGCCACATCGCCGTTTTCCATGCCGGAAAGCTGCATTTTTGTCACACAGGTAAATTCCGGTGCCGGCCATTTCTGTAACAGCAGATTGCGGTAATCACTAACCGGGCGGAGCGGCACAGTATCCAGTGCATTTAACTTTAACTTTGATCCGGTAAGCTCATACCAGTCCTTCTGAGGATTGGCATTCCACTGCCACTGCATACCGAGTTTATCCGATGTAAAGTCATCACTCGTATCCGGCTCGCAAACCGGATATGAATTACTCTTTCCGATATCCGGCTTTGTGTACTCCATAACCGGTTCGCCGTAATCATTGCCCGGCTTATTGATACCGATTATTGGCCAGTCATTTTCCCAGTGCATTGGCTGTAAATGAACAATTCTTCCGCCTGCGTAGACATCCTGAAAATGTAAGAACCAGTCCTGACCTGTCACCGTGTCCACCCATGCACCCTGATGAGGACCGTTGACCGGTGAATCACCCTGACGCATTACGACCTTATATTCATACGGTCCAAAAGGATTTTTAGAACGGAGTACTGTCTGCCAGCCGGTCTTTACACCGCCTGCCGGAGCAAATACATAATACCAGCCGTTGCGCTTGTACATTTTCGGACCTTCAATTGTTACCTGATCATTTTCATTGCCATCAAAAATCTTGACTTCTTCGCCGATTAATCCCATACCGTCCGGCTGCATTTCTACCATATGTAGTACACTCTTGTATCCGATACGGCTCTTTGCAACACCTGCTGCCAGATACGCCTTTCCGTCATCATCCCAGAACGGACACGGATCAATCCAGCCTGCTCCCGGACGGATATTCACCGGCTTGCTCCATTTGCCAAACGGGTCTTTTGTTGTTGTCATGTAAATGCCCTCATCCGGCATCGGAAAACATATATAATAGGTTCCTTCATGATACCGGATTGCCGGTGCCCATACCCCGCAGCCATGAATCGGATTGCGGTAACGGAATTCCGGTAACTCGTCCAATGCATAATTGACTACTTTCCAGTTGACTAAATCTTTTGAATGTAAAATCGGCAGCCCCGGTGCATTGCAAAAGCTTGATGCAATCATAAAATAATCTTCGCCGACACGGATTGCATCCGGGTCTGAATAATCTGCGTATAGAATCGGGTTGCGGTACTTTCCATTTCCTAAATCTGCCTGCCACATATTGAAACCTCCATTTTTACTGTTTGATTTACTGCTTTTCATTATTACATGCTTTATTTTATGTTCTGCATTTCTGCACTGTCCTTATCATACACTATTTCCCCGGAAATTGCTATTCATTTTACAAAATTCTTTTATAAAAGTTTTTTCACTATTTTGTTTTTAATGTTTTATGCCGTACTGTATCCCGCTTCATACATAAAAATCCACAAATCAGGATTATAAAAATTTATAAAAATACCCGCGGAAATCTCCGGCTTTTCAGCCTGTTCCCGCGGGTGTGTGTATTTAATATTATGATAACAATTAGATTGCCTTAATTCTTTCAAGTGCCTTTACGGTATTTTCATAAGAACCGAAAGCGGTCAGTCTGAAGTAGCCTTCACCACTTGGACCAAAACCTGAACCCGGTGTACCGACAACATTTGCCTTTTCAAGCAGGAAATCAAAGAATTCCCAAGATGTCATGTTATCCGGTGTCTTTAACCAGATGTACGGTGCATTGACACCGCCTGATACGGTATAGCCTGCGGACTTTAAGCCTTCCAGAATTGTCTTTGCATTGTTCATGTAGTATGCAATCTGCTCACCGGTCTGCTTCTGTCCTTCTTCTGTGTAAACAGCTGCACCCGCCTTCTGGATAATATATGGCGCACCGTTAAACTTTGTGCCGTGACGTCTTGCCCAGAGACTGTGTAATGTCACATCACCACTCTTTAAATCTTTTGGAATAACGGTAAATCCAAGTCTTGTTCCCGTAAATCCGGCATTCTTTGAGAAGCTGCGCAGTTCGATGGCACAGGTTCTTGCACCTTCACATTCAAAAATCGTATGCGGTACATTTTCCTCTGAAATGTATGCTTCATAAGCTGCATCATAGATGATAACCGCACCTACTTTATTTGCATAATCAACCCACTTCTGTAATTCGTCCTTTGTAATCGTAGAACCGGTTGGGTTGTTTGGGAAGCAAAGATAGATAATATCCGGTGTTTCCTTTGGCAGCTCCGGCGCAAAATTCGTTTCTGCCGTACACGGCATGTAGATTACATTGCTCCACTTCTGCTGATCCGGTAAATAATCCCCGGTTCTTCCTGCCATTGCATTGGTATCTACATATACCGGGTATACAGGGTCACATACTGCAATTTTATTGTCTACTGAAAAAATGTCGCCAATGTTTCCTGAATCAGACTTTGCACCGTCACTGACGAAAATTTCATCGGCACTGATGTCAGCACCACGTCTTTTATAATCAAAATCTACAATTGCATTTCTTAAAAAATCATACCCTAAATCCGGTGCATAACCGTGAAATGTTTCTGCCTTGCTCATTTCATCAACTGCACCGTGTAATGTATCAATTACAACCGGCGCAAGCGGCAGCGTTACATCACCGATACCCAGTCTTATAATTTCCTTGTCCGGATTAGCAGCCTGAAAGGCTTGAACCTTTTTTGCTATCGTGGAAAACAGATAACTTCCCGGAAGCTTTAAATAATTGTCATTAATCTTAAACATCTCATTCTCCTTCATTTCGTGTACTTCTAAACGTAGCTGCCTGTTCGTCCGACAAGCCGTTATGTCTGAATTATACACCATATTCGTACAGACAACAACTTATAAATATGAGTATTTTTATCAATATATCCGGCTTTTTTTGCATGAATTGCTTTATTTTCTTATCTTATTCAATATTCCTGCTTAATGTTTCATATTCTGCGCTGATTGCCTGTAACACTTCTTTATCACCGCCCGCATTGTCCGGGTGATAAATTTTTAACAATGCCTTATAGCGCTTTTTTAATGCTGCACTGCTGTCAACACCTTTAAAGAAGAGATTTACACCGCTATGACTGATATTCTGTACCATGGCAAACTTTCTTCTGGCCTCACGGTACACCTCATCGCGGTACATCAGCTTGTCGCGCTTAAATTTTTCGCGGTCAATAGCAAGCTGTCTGGTTTCCCGTTCCAGAATCTGCCACTGCTGATCAAACAGATGCTTCTGATTATCTAACTGCTTTCTTAGCAAATCCAGACTGCGTTTCTGCTTTTCCAGCATCTGCTTCTGAATCTCCACAACCTGTTCTTCTTTCTCTAGCTTTCCCTGCTGCTGCTCCAGATTTTTCCGTAGTTCTTCCAGTCGGATATTTTCTTTAAAAAACCATTTCTTTTTTTCTTCCAATTCCTCATTGTTCAAACAAACACACTCCTTTATCAGCAGCAGTCCGCATCAGACTGCACTGTGAAACCAAAATACCTTGACAGGCTGACAGCCCGGTTTTGTCTTAATCGTATGCGGCACACCCGGAAGTGCAATAAATGAATCACCTGCTTCAATTGGAAACTCCAGATCACCAAGTCTGGCATAGCCCTCACCCTCAAGCACATAAAAGCCCTCCTGGTCTTCATGCACGCCCGGATGCGCACTAAACTCATAGCCGGCATAAACCGTTGTCCCGGAAGTACAACCGCCGAGGCAGCCGTTTTCTGCCGTCAAAAAGCGCTGTGTCCGTGCATCCTTCCCTTGTGTTTCTTCTACTTCTTTTTTCGTAATATACGGTTTCATCTTAATCCTCGTTTCTGAGCGACTTTATTGTGAAGCGGCGATAAGAAATTCGCGCAGGCGATTTTTCATCTGCCATCATAGGTGTTTGCTTTCGCTCCAAAGCAAACATCTGTGTGAAAAATCAGCACATCAGTGTGATTTTTCGCACTATTCTCCATTCCACAGGCATTTTAATACCGGAGGAATCGCGAGCCAAATGTCAGATTTGGCTCTGCGGCATGAAAAAACAAGGAAGCCTGCTTTTGTCAGACTCCCTCGTATCTTTTTACTAATTTTTCTTGTAACGTAATAATTCTGTATAGGCAAGTAAAAATGGTCCGACACCCTTTGCATCATCTTCTACAACCGGTTCTGACATATAATAATCATATGTACCCGGACGATTGTCTTTACCGCCAAGTCCGGCAACCAGACAAATACCACCAAGTGACATTTCTCCGTTCTTTTCTTTTAAATAGCGCTTGCAGATACCGTCAATGGCTTTCTCACCGTATGCACGGTAGCTTTCAGGCAGGAAGCCAAGACGTACACCCTTTAACAGGGAATATGCCATGATAGAACTTCCGCTTGTTTCAAGATAGTTGCGTTCCATGCCGCCGAAGTTGACAACCTGATACCACATACCGCTTTCGTCCTGATAACGGATCATAGCATTCATTAAATCTACATATGCATCCTGTAACATCCTGCACTCTTTGTCATACTTGTGGTCAGAGTTGTCCACCTTATCAAGTGTATCTAACAGTGCCATAGAGTACCAGCCGATTGCTCTCAGCCAGATATTCTGTGAAAGACCTGTGACCTTGTCACACCAGAACATCTGCTTTGATGTGTCGATTGCATGATAGTACAGACCGTTGAGCGGATTTTTCATGTTTTCAATAACGAATTTAAACTGTGAGAAAATATCATCATAATTCTTTCGGTCGTTAAATCTTGTTTCATACTCCATGTAAAACGGCTGCCCCATATACATTCCGTCCAGCCATACCTGATTCGGATAAATATCCTTGTGCCAGAAGTTGCCGGATTCACAGCGAGGCATAATAGCAATCTGAGAATATACAAGGTCGATTGCCTTTCTATATTTTTCTTTTCCGGTGATATCATATAATTCAAATAAAGTCTTGCCGGCATTGACATTGTCAATATTCTTTTCACCAATGCTGTATCCGTCAATTGTTCCGTCTTCTGCTACACGATAATCAATGAAATCGTCTGCAAACTTTAAATATTTCTCGTCCTTTGAAATGGCATACATCTCAAGTACGGCTTTAATCATACAACCGTCAATGTAATTCCACTTAGACTTTAAGCCCTGCTTGAGCTTTTCAATATTCCACATCGGCGCTTCCGGCGTGCTTTTTTCCAACAATTCATCAATATACTTTACTATAATATCCACGGCTTTTCTCCTTATTAAATATGTACTGTGTCTTTATTATTGTACACTACAAAAAAAAGATAAGCAACCAATTATTTTTTATTTTATGAAAAACTACAGAATTTTAGCTGTTATACAACATCGGCTGTAATGCTTCGAGTGCCTGCTGATATGAAAAATTTGCACTCATGCCGAACAGGGACGAATCCAGATCGTACACCCTGCCGTTTTGTACTGCCGCAAAATGCTTCCAGATGTCGTTTTTTTCAAATTCATCGGCAAACATCTGCTGTACCTGCTCGGGCATTGCATGGGATGCCCGTAAAATCACATCAGGTTCTTTCGTTTTGATATCCTCCGTGTTAGCACTTAAAAATTCTTCATCAGTTCCCGCGTATACATTCTGTCCGCCTGCCATTTCCACAAGGCTGCCGACATAGCTGTTTTCGGTTGCCACGATATAAGAACCCGGCAATCCCATCAGAATCAGAACCTTCGGGGCTTCTTTTCCTGCATTTTTATTTTTGTATTCCTGCATAAATGTGTTAAATTCGTCCACCATTGCCTGTGCCTGCTGCTGCCTGTTAAATTTTTCACCGAGGTCTGCAATCGAAGCATACATGCCGGATACACTTTTTAAATTTAAAAACAGGGATTTCACCTGGATTGACGCATATTTCGGCTGTAAATCGCTTTGCAGGCTGTTCGGGGACAGCACATAATCCGGCGATAAGGATTTTAAAATCTCCATATCCGGCGACATTGCCGTTCCGACCTGTGTAACATCCTTATACCGCTCTGGCAGTGTACCGGAGGTCCGGCATACGCCCACTAAATCTAATTCCAGTTTGTCACAAATCTGTGCAGCTGCCGGTGACGTTGCCACAAGACGCACACTGTCTGCCTGTGATTGTCCCTCTGTGGAATCCGGGTGCTGGTCTACACAGGCTGTCAGCGAAAGCGATGCCGTAAGAACAGCAACGCCCGCTAACAGCATACAAAGTCCTTTTTGAACAGTCTTTTTTACCTGTCGTTTCATTTATCTGCTCCTTTAGTTTTTCTTTTTACGATACATAAGCATGTACCATGCCGCACCTGTCACAACAATGGCAATTACAACACCCATTCCGATAAAAATGCCGGTGCTGCTGTTTTTTTTGCTCTCCTGCGCTTCTGCATTGACCTGTTTTCCTGCCGCATCATATTCCTGAATTCCTGCATTTTTCGTCTGTGTGTTTTCTGCGGTCTTTGCCTGTGCGGCACTTGCTTCTGCTGATATAGTCTGTCCGGCTTCTGTCGTACTTTCTGCACTTTCACCTTCTGCCTGCTCTATGCTCTGTGTTCCGACATTTTCCTGACTGCCGTCTGTTCCGGCTGACGCACCGGTTTCACCCGATAAGCTGTCCGTGCCTGATGCGGTATTTTCAGCCTGCGCACTTACACCGCGCTCTCCTGAACTGCTTTCTCCCGTGTTGCTTTCTTCACTGCCACCCTCTGCGCTGTCCGGACCGGCACTGCCGCCCTTTTCTTCAACGGTCACACTGGTAATAAAGTCGCCTGCGCCTTCACTCAGTCCCGAAAATGTAATGTAGTAAATAATATCACGACCCATGGCAGTTACGTACATATTTACACGTACAACCGAATTTTCACTGTTGATGCGGAATCTGTAATCTGCGGTATTGCTTGAGTAATCCTCCTGCATTAACGTTGCTGATACCGGACTTCCATCTACCTGAAACTGCGGATTTTCGATATTGTCCATTAACTGCATACGGATTGTGGCATAAGTGTTTCCCGCCGGGTCTACCTCGATAAGTGCCCTGCCGTAAGTCGCGCTCTCTGTCATGGACTGTCCCAGAACCGCCGAACCTTCCCCGCCGGAATCTTCAATCGCACCGGTGGACGGATTACGATAGCTTGGATTAGCACCGGCAAGATAAATGCCGTTTTCTGCTCCATATACCGGATTACTGTTTTGTGAAAATACTGCCACCGCCGATAAAATGCCCACGGTGACTGCCGTCAATACTGCCGCTGCATGCTTTGCAAGCCGCTGAATCTGCATTTTAAATTTCTGTTCCATGTCTGTACTCCTGCTTTCATTTTTATATGTGACAAACAGGCACCCGCCCCTTTTCGGAACGGATGCCGTTGTTTTGTCTTTTTTACAGCTTAGTCTTCTTTTTCTTCCGGTCTTTTCTTTCTTTTAAAGATTGCAAGACCTGCGGCACTTAAGGAAGCAAAGAATGCTGCTGCCCACATGCACATTGCGGAAGAATCCGCTGTCTTTACGCCGCTGTTGCTGTTGTCTGCCGTATTAGCTGAGCCACCTGCCGTATTTGAATTACCGCCTGCTGCCGAACCGTTATCTGTTGATGTCTTTTCAACAAGTGCATAATAGCTGAAGCCCTTTGTTGTCACAACATAATAGCCGTTTTCCACACTGCCCTTTATGAGAGTCTTTGAACCGTCATCATTGATACGGTATAAAACAACGTTGTCTGCATTCATGCCTGCCGGAATGAGATACTTCACAACAACACTGCCGTCTGGCTCAACTTCCTGTCCGTCCTTTTCAAAATGAACTTCATACAGTTCAAAATTGCTGCCGACGTCTGCAAGTGCATTTGCCGCCTTTGTATATTCTGTTCCTGCACCGACCTTTGTTACCTTTAACTCAGAGCCTGCCGGAAGCACGCCCTCTGCGGCTGATACATGAACGCCTGTCTTTTCATCCGTCACATCAACTGCCGGTGACTTTTCTTTTGTCTGGTCTTCTGCCGGTACAAGAGAAGTATCGCTTGTTGCTGTCAGTGCTGACCAGTCGAATCTTAATCTCGCACTCATCATGGTGTCGCCCATTGGTGTATCCGGTACTTTAAAGCTTACATCTGCATAAGTAATATCTGCAACAGATGGCTGTGTACCTTCAGGAAGTTCAAATGTTACCAGTCTGATTGCATCGACTTCATTTCCTGCGGAAGTTGTAATCTTTTCTGTCTTGTCGATTGTAACAGTTACGCCCTCTACCTCAAATGCCATAACGGCGCTGTAGATTGATGTTACGGTTACCGGATTCATGGCAATCTGAACTTTTACAACCTTGCCATCCTTTACGGTGATTAAAGCACTGCTGTTCTTTTCAAATGCCGCATTACCCATAGAAGCCTTATCGGATACCGCATTCCACAATGCAATCGGTACATAGTAGTTACCGTCAGCAATTTTATTGTCAGAAGGGTCCGGTGTCGGAGTTGGTGTCGGTTCCGGATCCGGTGTCGGGTCAGGAGTCGGAGTCGGTTCCGGTGTCGGGGCTGGGTCCGGTGTTGGTGCCGGGTCCGGTTCTGCTGTCTTTACCGCATTTGCATAATCCAGTGCCAGATAAGCATCCGGGCTGTAATTCATCGCATCGACAAACATGTTGACATAAACACCGTCATAGCTGTTGTCCGGCAGTGTAAATGTAATCTGTGTCACTCTGCCTTCTTCGTTTGTTGTGTACTGTGCATCTACAGTCTTACCATCTGCTGACGTTCCCTGATAAATCTTCCAGTTGCTTGCGTAAGCTGTCAGTCCCGCAAAGGATACGGACTGTAAATCTACGGTTACAGCTGCTGTTCCGTCTGCCGCAACAGTCATCTGTGCACTCTTAATGCAGCCTGCCGCCATAGAATCCTGTGAAACATTTCCGGCATTCTTTAAGCTTGCAGGGATTGAATAAGTACCTGCTGTCAGAGTGGTCTTTGCTGAACCGAAAGTTGTTTCCTTTGTTGTATCATCGGACTTATTATTATCAGATGATGTCTTTGTTAAGCTGTCCCAGTAAACCTTTACGAAGCAGTCTGCGCTGAAACGTCCCTGCTTGAAGTCAATGCCTGAAACGAAGCCGTTTAAATTCTTCATTGCCGGTACATAGATATCTGCATTGGTGTTGTAGATTGCCGCAAAATCACCTTCTAACGGGAAGGAAACCTTTGTTACAACCTTTTCATCTTCACCGAATACATCATCGCTGTATTGAATGTCATTCATTTCGACCGCAGCTTCCTTTAAGCTCTTAGAAGTATCATTGCCTTCATAGTAGCCGTTGAAGCCATAGATATATAACGGTTCTTTTGATGTTCCGTTAATAATGTCTGTTACGAGTGTCATGTTGCCATCTTTGTCAACAACAATCTTTGCCTTTGTCTTGTCATTTTCCACAAGACTGTGCTTTACTTTATCTGTGTAGTATGCAATGTCTACGCTGTATTCGCCTTCTGCAAGCTTTTCTGTCGGAAGGTTAATGACTTCTTCTTCCTGCTTTAATTCGAGTGCATTTAAAATCGCATCGCGGATTGCATTGGATGAATACGTTGCGCCTGAAACCGCATCAACACCTGTGATTTCCTTTACATCGGTTGCGGACTTATTGATGTAGCTGCCCTTTAAGCCGTTGACTGCCTTTTCAAGCATCATCTTATTGGTTTCAGCATAAGTTCCCGCAAAATTTGCACCTGTTACTTCAATGTCTGTGATAACATCATCTGTAACTGTTACGTTGACAGTAACATCATATTCACCGAACTGTGAAATATGGGCTGTACCTGTCTTTACAACCGGTGTGTTGTCTTCATTTTTTGCTGTCAGCTTTAACTTTAAGTTCGTATTCTTTGACATACCGTCGATAAAGCCTGTCAGATAAATTTCATTGTTGTCTGTCAGGTCGAAATAGTCCGGTACATCTACAACTGCCTTACCCGGATATACGAGTGCATTTTCAAGGTCTGTTGTTGTGGACGTTGCGCTAAATTCTGTTCCGTCTGTTGTGTAGTATACATATCCTCTGCTGTCTGTTACTTCTACAGGTGTCTTATCATATGCCACGCTGTCTGCTTCGGAATTAATCTTGTCTGTATACCAGTCGCTGTAAATTGCTGACTTTAAGCCGCTTGTATCATTCTTTGAGATTGCCTTAAATGCATTTTCCATGCTGTCTGCATTGTATACACGAAGGCTTCCCATATGTCCGTGTAAGCCGAATACGATTGTTTCGCCTAAGTCAAATACGAGCTGTCTGCTTCCGTCTGCCTTTGTTACCAGTGTTGCACTCTTGATTGCATCAATGTTTGCAGGCGGTGTCTTTGTGGCACCCGGTTCGCACGCTGTATAAACAGATACGTCTAATGCCTGTGTTGTTTCTTCTCCCTGGTCTGTATCACCGACTTTTTCAATCGTTGAGAAGTCCATACGGAACAATACTTCTGAAATGTAAGCCATTTCTGTGATGTATGTTGTAAATAACACGTTCTGGTTTGCATAATCCGCATCGTTTTTAATGTAATTGATACCGGAGAATGTTAGGTTAAACGGTGCTACCTTACTGCTTGTTGAAGAAGCAAGCTTATCCAATGCAACGGATTCTACATTTTCACTGTTATAGAAGCCGCCGACCTGCTTACTTCCCTGCATAACCTTTGTAAAGTAGAAATCACCTGTGTTTTCTGTCTTTACGTTGGTTGACGGGTTAATCTTACCGGTCTTTGTAACGGTTGGTGAAATGGTGTATACCTTTGTATAATTTTCATACTTTTCGGCATAGTCGCTGGATTCTACAACGCCTGCATCATCTGCACCCTTAATCTTGCCGTTGTCGTTGGCATCCGGTGTCGGTGTGGACTTAATCCAGAGTTCGCCGCCGCCTGCGTATCCAATCGGACTCTTTACACCCGGCATTTCATAATCGTCTACTGTTACATTGCCTTCTGCATCAACGCTTACGGTTATGTCTGTGTACTGTTCTTCATAGCCCATTGCACCTTCGATTTTGTCGGTGTCAATGTAATAGGTACTGCCGAATACTGCCTGCATTTTGTATGTACCCTCTTTTAAAGAACCGTCTTCGTTGTAGTAGCTGCTGACGTCTTTGAAGTTTGCCGTAACGGTTACAGCTTCTTCCGGCATGGTAAATGTATACTCATGGGCATTTGTTCCATTAATTGCTTCTGTTGTTGTGGCCTCAACCGTCTTGCCGCTTGCTGTTGTCACGGTTACACTGTCCATTGTGTAATACTTTAAGCGGTCCGGTGTTACGGTAACGGTTACGGTTTCGCCTGATTTTGCCTTATCGGAAGACTTTGTTTCAGCCGTTAATACGCTGACTGTACCTTCGCCGTTGGTTTCTGCCGTAATTGCATAAGAGTCTTGTGCATACTCTGTGCTTACGGTTACTGCGGACTTCGGCATTGTGAAGCTGTAGCTTCCGTCACCGTTGTCTGTTACGTCAACTTTCTTTCCGTCTGCTGTTTCTACGGAAATGCTCTTGACCTTGCAGAATGACTTCGGTGCTGTGTATACAGTTACCTTACTGCCTTCTGCGGCTTCTTCGTCAACGGTTGTTTCGCCGTATTCACTGCCTGTTACGTTTGAAGTGATTGCATATTTCTGTGAAACAACCGTTTCTTCGGCTGCCTTTAATACCGGTCTGCCTGTTGTCTTGTCTGTTTCCCACTTGCAATACTTGTTATCCTCTGTCTGGTTCTCATCAACCCAGCTGTTTAAGTATGTAACCAGTGCAATCCTGCCGACCTTGTTGGTTGTGCTGTCAACAGACATTAAGTTGTCATTTTCATAACCCTCGGCTGTTACCGGTGTGATGTATGTAAAGTTCTGATTAAGAGAATCCAGATTCTCTCCTGTAACAGTCTTTGCAATTCCGTAAATTTGTGCATTTTCAGGGAAATTATTTAATGTTGTACCTGTGTAGCAGTTTGCAGTCTTATCTTTTGCCTGTAAAGTAGAGTCCACACCGTAATAAGATACATTTGCCGGATTTGCATTTTCACCCATGGTAATCTCTGAAATATCATAGCTGTTGACTGCTCTGTCTGAAAGTCCATAATATGAATAATATCCGGTTAAATTTACATTTTCCAGTGTTGTCTTGCCGGTTACCGCACTGTTTACAATTTGTGTTGCACTATTTGTAATAGAGTAATGCAATACCGTACCGCCTGTCGCACCGTCAATGGTCACATTCATATTGTTTACGACCTTGTTGTAAGAACCGCCGCCATAAGCAATACCGCCTAAATAGCAGAATGTGCCTGCAACGGTATGGACTTTTTGTGTTCCTTCAAATGTCAGGTCGTTGATAGTGACATCTGTGAAACTGCCTATCTGTGCGATAAATGCACTTGAATATACCCAGGAACTTGATGTTGTTCCTGTCATGCCTTCTACATTCAGTCCCTTAATGGTATGTCCGTTTCCGTTAAAGGTTACTGTATTATTGTAATTTGTATATGTCATCGGCACCCATGTATATGCGCTCATATCAATATCTTTTACAATATTAATGGTTTTATCCGTAAGTGCGCTTGGATTATCACGCATTAATTTACCGACAGCCGCAAGGTCTGCCGCATCGGAAACAATCAGTGTGCTTGACGTTGCCGCATATACATCTGTATCATAACGTCCTTCTTCAAACCAGTTGTCCGGTGCAATTACCGATACTGTCACTGCGCCTGCCGGCATTGTAAAGCTCGTTGCAGAGTTTCTTATATATTCGACACTGCCGTCTTCCTTAATCACTTTGATAAATAAAACCTTTTTTGCTTCGTCTGTCAAAGTAATCGTGACATTCTCACCTTCTCTTGCCTCTGTTTTATCCAGTGCAATATAAGACTTTGCTTCATCTGCAACGGTAACAGCCTTTAATTCTTTCTGTGTAATTGCAGAACTGTCAAAACTTGTTGTGACACCCTTTTCAGGCATTGTGAATGTAAATTTTGCAGAAGATGTGGTGTTGCTTTCATCTGCTGTTACGGTTACTTCGTTGCCGTCTGCGTCTGTTACCTTTGGCAGTGTTGTACCGTTATAGTAATATCCGTCTGCTGTATTTGTGGAAAGCAGTAATGTTACGGTATCGCCTTCTGCTGCAAGTTCACCGTTTGATACGGTAAAATCGGCACCTTCAATATTCGCAGACTGGTTTGTAATGTTATACGCATCTGTTTCAACGAAGTCTACTCTTAAAGTAACGGCTACCGGGAATTTCTTTGCTACGGTATATGTTGCTTTTCCGCTTGCAAGTGATGATAATTCTCCCGGCTTTACTGTTGTATTTCCCTGTGTACCGGTTACGGTTACTGTATGCTTATAATACTTGCCGTCGATAATGCTGTCTGCTACAACATTCATATTACCACTCATCATCTGTCGGCTGCTGTAACTTACATGGCTTGCAAATTTACTGTTGTCATTGGTTTCTAATGTAATTGCACAATAACGGTTACTCTTTTCTGTGATTGTAACCTTTTTCTCCGGCATTACAAAGGTGTATACCTGTACAATCTTATTTTCGTCTTCATCAATCACTGTACTTTCAAGTGTTGTATCAATACCGGTTCCGTCTTCATCTGCAACAGTCGGCACATAATTTCTTGTTGAACTGTCACTTGTTGATGTAATCTTTACGGTTTCACCCGGCTTTGCACCATACTTATCTACACTTAAATATTCGCCTGTCTGCTTTATCTCATACTGTCCTTCTTCCAGAACCGGTGCAAACTGCACATATATCATAAATGTTCCTACTGAGCCGTAAGCATATGCATCGTCAGGAATTGTACATGTATACTGGTTATCTTTGCCGTCTACCTTTGTAATCTTTAAGTCCGGTGTTGTAAAGCTTGCTGACATGTACATAACAGAATCTAATGCCCAGCCGTCCTCCGGTACAGCTTCAAATGTAATTGTGCTGTCTTTTTCAGCCGTGTATACTTTTTCACCATCATCACCGGTGCTTTCTGTCACACCTGAGATTAATTTGATACTTCCCTTTCCGTATGAAACACCCGGTGTAACTGTGTAGGTTACTTTTTCTGTGCTTTCTGCATCTGCTGTTACGAGATTTTCCTCTGCCGGTGCAGCTGTTTCAAAGCCGTCCGCTTCTGTTGTCTGTGCCTGCTGTACTGCCTGTGCAAATGTCTGCTCCGGGCTTGCCGCCAATACATTGTACGGCATACTGCTCATTGTCATTGCGACTGCTAATGAAGCAGATAATAACTTAAAGCTGGTCTTTCTCATTTTTCTTTCCTTTCTGCTTTGTCCCTGTTTACTTGTTTCTATCGTGCCCTGTTGATTTTATGAATGTACTAATGTTTTTGTTTTATTTTTTGTCTTGTTTTTTGTTTTATGGCATAGTTTCGTTTTGGTAACTTCCATTAGTCTTATCTAACCGTGGCACTTAAAAAAATAGGCTTCAAAGCCTATCTTTCGTTTGCAGTGGCAGTGTACCACAGACATTTGTTTTTGGCAAGCAGACATTTTTGTTGCAAACCTGCAACAAACAACGGTATTTTTTACCTGTTTTCTTTAACAATCCCTTTGATTTCCTGCTTTCCCAATTTGTTGCGCAAGTGCAACAAAAAAGTCTTATTGATAAATTTTATTGTTTAAAATGAGATTTTTCCAGACTGTTTTTGCAAAATCCCTACTTTGATACTAGGAAAATAGAGATTTAAGAGTTGGGCGGCTTTTTTGTTTCAGATAAGCCGCCTGTTACTTTGATAAAATGCTTTATTTTTCCTATTCATCTTCACGCTCGACTGCCTGCGACAACTTTTGCACCGTTTCTTCCGGCAGTTCCGTCAGGTCTGCCACATATGCAACGCTGTTCCCTGCCTGCAATAATTTTGCGGCTAACTGCATTTTGGCTTTTTTCATTCCGGTGATTTCGCCTTCGGCACGTCCCTCGCGACGTCCTTCATCTCGTCCTTCGGCACGACCGCGGTTTAATATATCCTTTGCTTCATACTCTAATACTTTTCCACCCATACTCTCTCCAACTCCTTTCCTGACCTTTTCATATTTTGCCGCCAGATGTTTTATTACTGTATCTGACATTTCAAGAATTGTAACCTTTTCGTATTCGTTTAAATCACCGTTCTTACGGTCTTCTTCCAGACGGTTTACTATCGCTGTATATTCCTCTTCCAGCTTCGCTAATTTTTCGCTGTTTTCTTCCAGTTCTTTAAAACTCTTTTCATAAACAAAAATATGAAACGGTATCAGAAAGTACAGCTTTTTCTCAAAGATTTCTTCTACTGTATACTGTCTGACTTTTAATACCGGAACGGCATACGATACTTCCCCGCCCGGTGTGCGTATCATTACCGTCATCACCTCCGGCGTATTTTTCGTATGGCGCAAGGCTACGATTGCGGAATCAGGAAAATGAACTACCAGTGCACCCGCTGTAACTTCTCTGTTTTCCAGTGCAAGCTGTGTATCATACTCAAACATACGTACTATCATGCTTCCGTCTTCCGTGCTCTGGCACTCAACATGATAACGCTTTCTTTCTCTACCGAGGATTTCAAAGCTGGAATCCGTAATGCGCTCCTGTTCACTGCCGTCCGGCAGCTTTATAAAGTGCTCGTTTTGAAGCAGATGTATTGTTTCTTTTCCGGTGTAACTTGTGAAACAGTTCATTTACAACCGGTATAATCAGTGCCGTACAATCTGTTAACAGGGTACGGAACACATCATCGTAAGGTGTATTTACCATGCTTTCTTCCTTTCTTTTATTATAATAGACTACTTGAACTGCCGGCAAGGATTTTCATGAATTTTCTAAATCTTTTTGGATTTTAAGGGATATTAAACAGATGAACCCATAAAAATGTCAAAAAAAGTGCCTTTTATACACACCCTCCTGTATACAAAAGACACTTTTCCACTAATTTTTTGATTTTTCCTCTTTACTGCACGGTCTGCTGTGCGGCTTCCACCTTCGTCACTTCATTTAATGACTCATTTTCATGATATGAAAATGTAACAGTATCGCCTGTATTGTACCGTACAATATCCGCATTATCCGATAACGGCACATCAAAGATACGGGACTGACCCTCTAAGAGTATATAAAAATGCGAATTGCCGTCCAATACCGTCTGCACCATTTTTTCGATTCTACCGGTTATCTGCCTGCTTTCCTTTGGCGTTTCTGCCGCTGTTTCATCTACAATGCCGCTGTCTACCATCAGCTGACGGTAATTTTTCTCACACTCATTGACTGAATCGCCGATTGCCACCGTCTGATATTTTTCAATATTAAGCATGGCATAAGATTTTACCAGTCCCGAGCTGTCCTTTAATGCCATAAAATATGTCGGCTGTCCACCCACATTAATAAGCAGTGGAAATGTCGCCTTGTATCCTAAATGCTGGACCTTTCCCTCTGCCGAAGACATCGCCGAATTTTCCTCTGCACCGGAAATCACATAATAGCGCGTTTCCATTGTCCGCTGGTTGATCAGCACAAAGCCCACATTGGATTTATCCTGTCCGACTGAGGTAATTCCTGTATACACCCACACATCATCGTCCAGTGCAATATAATTATAGCCGTCTGTCGTTACCAGACAATCCTTCTGGCTTAACACACTGTTAAAATAACCGTGCTTTAACGTACCGTGGTAATCATACAGCGAAATAAGCATATCTGCCGAATACACACGGTCTACCCACTGCGGAACATCTTCCACGGCATAATCCGTCATTTCCCCGGTGACTGCATTACAAAGCACCACCCTGCCAATCGTCACACCGCCAAACAGTCCGATATTATATTTTTTCACCGGACAAATCCAATAAGGTGTACCGCTCTCATCAATTTCAAAGCTGATGTCATCAAACATATAGGTCGGATACGCAAACCTCAGATGTCTGTAAATGTTTCTGCCAAAATGGTCGCTCATCGAATAACGGATTTTCTGCTCCAGACGCACGCACTCCGCTTCCTGTGTCGTCATATCAATACGGATATACGCAGGAATTCCATCACTGTGATTGGTAAACCATTTAATCAGGCTGCCGTACTGAAGCGGTGTCACACGCACCGGCTTATTCTGATAGTTAATCTGTGTATACATATCGCTGACTTCAAACTGGGAAACCATATCCACCATTGTTCCCATAACACGGTTGCCTATGGTCGTTGCCGAATCTTTATCCAGCACCGGAATCTGGTCATAGGACACCTCATGAATATCATCGGTAAAGCTTCTGGTTTCCACATTTAACAGTTTCTGGTAAGCCGAAGCATTGACAATTTCAGATGACAGCAGTCCGCCTATTAGAAAAATAACAACCAGTGCCGCTGTAAGTACCGCACATAAATAGAAAAAACGTTCTGCCTTTTTGCTCTTAAATTCAGGCTTTGACTGCTTCCACTGTCTGCCTGCCCATTCCTTGTAGTATTCTGTCATTGTCATACTGCAAAGCCCGACAACACCCGTAAATACCGCCGCCAGCACAATGACAAATATCCAGAAGCCCGGTGCATGGATATTGATTGGCGGAAGCACCACATAATAATAGGCAAATGCAACCAGCAGCACTGCCGCCACTGATAACACCCCTGTAAGTAATTTTGCTTTTTTGCTCATAAACTCCCCTTTTCCTGATATTTTATTTTTCGTCTGTTCTCCGTGCTTTCATATTCTTTATAATCGCATCAAAAATACAGCCTGCCACTTCAAATTTACTCATTTTCGGAAATTCCGTACAATCCGTCTTTGTAATCATCGTAATCACGTTTGTATCCGTTCCAAATCCTGCACCGTCTACTTTCAGATTGTTGGCAATCACCATATCCAGATTTTTCTTTTCCAGCTTCTTTCTGGAATTTTCCAGTACATTCTGCGTTTCCATTGAAAATCCGCACAAAAACGGTTTGTTTTCCATCGCTCCGAGCGTTCCGATAATATCCTTTGTCCGCTCCAAGGCAATGCTCATCTCTCCGTCGCTTTTCTTGATTTTTTCATCACTGACTGATGCCGGTCTGTAATCCGCAACTGCTGCCGCTTTTACAATAATGTCTGATTCCTTTGCCGCCTCTGTAACCGCTTCATACATATCCTGTGCCGATGTAATATGCACCATTTTAACAAACGGCACGTCAGGAAGGTTTGTCGGACCTGCAATCAGTGTCACCTCTGCCCCGCGCAGCATCGCATTTTTCGCCAGCGCATATCCCATTTTTCCTGTTGAATGGTTGGAAATGTAGCGCACCGGGTCAATCGCTTCCTGTGTCGGACCTGCGGTAATGCACACGCGGTATCCTTTCATATCCTTTGTCAGGGCAATATCGCGTAAAATGTATTCAAGCAGTTCAGACGGCTCCGGCATTTTTCCCGCACCTGTATCACCGCACGCAAGATACCCGCTTGCCGGTTCTAACACTTCGATGCCAAACCTTTTTAACTTTGCAATATTATCCTGTAGAATCGGATTGTAATACATGTTGGTATTCATTGCCGGAACGACAATTTTTTTGCATGTACACGCCATAAATGTCGTTGTCAGCATATCATCTGCAATTCCCGATGCCAGCTTGCCAATCACGTTGGCACTCGCCGGTGCAATCATCACAATATCCGCCTTTTTTGCAAGGGATACATGCTCTACCTGAAACTGGAAATTTCTGTCAAATGTATCGACAACACATTTATTACCGGTTAAGGACTCAAATGTAATCGGATTAATGAAATTGGTCGCATTCTGTGTCATCATGACATCTACATTACATTCCAGCTTTTTTAAGCTGCTGGCAAGTGTCGCAATTTTATACGCTGCAATACTGCCGGTTACGCCAAGCAGTACGTTTTTCCCTTTTAACATAGTCCTCTCCTATTCCACATTTTTATCGTAAATGATTTTTAAACCTTTTAAAAGCAGTTTATCATCTAATATAATTTGATTGTGGCAGTATGGCACGATCACCCTTGCCAGTCCGCCGGTTGCAATGACTTTGACCTGTTCCTGTTCTGCACCCGTCATTTTGCACAGTTCTTCACGGATTCTGTCAACCATGCCGTCGATACAGCTTGCATTCCCGTAAACCGCACCGCTCTGCATACACGCAATCGTATTCTTTCCAATCACAGATTTTGGAGCTTCCAGACTGATTCGCGGAAGCTGTGCCGTCCGGGATACCAGTGAATCCACCGATACGCGGATACCCGGAAGAATCGCACCTCCCACATAATTTTTCTTGTCGTCAACCGCACTGATGGTCGTTGCCGTTCCCACATCAATAATCAGCACCGGTGCACCATATTCGTGAATAGCCGCAACTGCATCTACAACCATATCCGTACCGACCTGCTTTGGCTGGTCCATTAACAGATTCAATCCCGTCTTCACACCCGGTCCTACAATTAACGGCGTAATGCCGATGATTTTTTCAACTGCCGACTTGATAACGTTTACAAGCTGCGGTACGACCGATGAAATGATTGCACCGTGAATCTGTTCACTTTCAATATTATATAACTCCAAAACGGTCTTAAAACCGATTGCATATTCTAATTCCGTCTTTGAATAATCCGTGCAGAGCCGTTCCTCAAAATAAATCTTTTCATCATCTACACAGCCGATTACAATATTAGTATTCCCCATATCAATCGCAAGAATCATGCCTTTTTGATTTTGTCTTTTCATTTTCTTTTCCTTTTGTTTTATTTCTTAAAATATCAACATTTCTATTACCGTCTGATATGAAGCAGTGCTTTTCCGATTGCCGCAGTCAGCACCGCCGCCACAATCGCTTCCGGTACGCCCTGTGTTCCGATCACACCAAGAATCACACCGTACAGGGCATCTGTCGCAATTCCCTTTGCATTGGCATAACTGCTTCCAAACAAAAAGTAAATGCCGTTCATAACAAGCAGTGTATTCGTAAGCGCTCCTGCCGCACCGGCTGCCGCCAGTGCAGCAGCACTGCCTTTTCCGTCGTTTTTCTTCTTCTTTACAAGCTTTACAATCCCTGTATATACATAATATGCCACAACGCCAATCAGAATTCGCGGCACAAAGCAGATCATCAGACTCTTAAAATTTCCATGCACATTTCCAAGGCTGTAAAACGGTGAAAATACGAAAGAAGTCAGGTTCGGGTTAAATGTGTTGTTAATCATGCTGGTCAGTCCGAAAATACCGCCTAAAAATGCACCGCGCGCCGGTCCTAACAGTATCGCTCCGATAATAACCGGAATGTGAATAATTGTTGCATTCATAAATCCCAGCGGGATATAGCCTAAATACGGCACAAACGACATTGCAAGAATAATTGCCACAAACATTGCCGTTGTTACCATATCTTTTGTTTTTGTCGTTGATGTACTCATCTTTTTCTCCATTTCCTTTTTACATCATCTTTTCATGCTCTTTATCCGTGCCTTTACTTCAGGCGCCGGATTTCTGGATTCACATATTTTAGACAGTGCCTTATTATATGTAAAATCATCCATGCCGGATTTTATAAGAAACCGCATGGTCTGTGCCGGAAACATGACAAAACATTCCGCCGTCAGCCACGCCGCCGCCATTTGTGCATAATACCCCTGTGTAAACGGTCTGTCAAGCACTGAAAAAATTTTTTCCAGATATGGATTGCCTGAATCCTCCGGGCTGTCATTCTGTGCCTGTTTTTTTGATTTCCATGCAATATTCTGCATAATATCCGCCTCTGTAATCACGCGCCTGCGGGGGATTTTTCTGCCCGCATCGTCCCATTTTAAAAACTGCGACAGCAATAAGACCAAAGACAGGCGCACTTCAAATTCTTTTTGGGAAGCTAAAAAGGATTGTAAATGTTCCCACCATTCTTTACGGTATGCCGAAACAATTGTCATACTGTTACAAAAGCTGTCGCACACCGACCAGTTATCAACAAACGGCACAAATTTATCAAACATCCGCATTGCTTCTTCATTGTCCTGCTCTTTTGCCGTGCCGTAACCGATCAGCATACCGCGCAGCATGGCTTCTTCAAAATAAACATCGTCTGCGCCGTCTGTTTGTACGAGTTCTTTCCATTCTTTATTTTTTACAAATTCCTGCGCCATTTTTCTAAGTGCCGGAAGCCGCACACCTAACAGCGGCTTACATTCAGGAATCAGACTTTTGGAAAAACTCCCGTACTGTGCATCTGCCATCAAAAGCAGGCGTGTCCTTATCTCCTGTGTCATAGTTTCCTCATTCTTTCAACTTTTACATCATCATATCATATTTATCTGTATTTTCATATGGAAATTTCACATCAAATGTACTAAAATGTTACTGTAATTTCAGGAATTGCAGCCTGATGGCAAAAAACATTACAATAAATTCATTTAGAAATGAGGACAACTATGAAAACTGGAATTGTATTTGAGGGCGGCGCGTTCCGCACAATTTTTTCCTGCGGTGTTATGGATGCATTTTTAGATCGGGATATTATGCCGGATTATATGATTGGTGTATCTGCCGGTGCAGCCTACGGTGTTTCCTACGCTTCCAGACAAAAAAGAAGAAATTTACAGATTCTTTTAGATTACCGTGACGATAAACGCTACATGAGTATGCACAATATGACCGATAAGACAAACCGAAGTGTCTATGGACTGGAATTTGCCTATGACACGATTCCGAATAAACTGGTTCCGTTTGACTACGATACCTTTAATGCGTGGGGCGGCGAATTTTACGCAGTCGTTACCAATGTTTTAACCGGAAAACCGGAATATATGCGCTATACAACCGAGGACCGCACCAACAAGCTGCTTCAGGCAACATGTGCGCTCCCTGCCCTTTTCCCATATATTTACTTAAATGATACTCCGTACTTAGACGGCGGATTGAGCGATTCGATTCCGTATGAGCGGGCTTTCGCAGACGGCTGTGACCGCGTTGTTGTCGTCTTAACCCGCCAGAAGGGATACAAAAAGAAAACCGGCGCCACCACAAAGGCTCTGGCGCATGCTTTCTGGAAGTATCCGGAACTCGGAAAAGACCTCCTTTCCCGTGCTGACTGCTACAACCGTTCTTTAAAGAAGCTCGAACAGCTTGAAAAGGAAAAGAAGGTCATTGTAATCCGTCCGGATAACACCGACGGCTTTTCACGTCTGGAAAAAGACAAGGAGAAAATCAAAGCCTTATACCATGACGGCTACACAAAGGGGCTGTTATTCTCCGATAAAGTGAAAGAATTTTACACCAAATAAATCTTTTAATACACCGAAATATTCGCGTACTCTGTAATTTAAAAACAATACTTCATCTGACCGCGCCGCAATCGTGCTGACATTGTGAAAACCCTTCGCACGGACAAGCATTCCGGCACGGAACAGATGAAAGTCATTGGAAACCACCCCGATTTTCGCATTTTTATCCTGAATAAAACGTGCCGAATAGGCAATGTTTTTTTCCGTATCCGTGGACTGAGCTTCCATAAAAATCCGTGAAGCTTCTATGCCATGTGCGCACAGATAATCTTTCATCGCCTGTGCTTCGGATATATCCTCTCCCGGTCCCTGACCGCCCGATACGATAATACGTATCGTTTTGTTTTGGGTATTATCTTTGCTATGTTTTTCATTCTGTTCCAGATATGCCAGTGCCGCATCAAGTCTGTAGCGGAGTGATTTTGTAATTTCGAGTCCCCGCACGCGGCAGCCTAAAATCAGCAGATATTCACAGTCCGGTTCCGGTTTCTGCTTCATCTGCACGGTTATTAATGCCTGAACCAGACAAAATGAGCTGATAAGTATTAATAAACCTGCCGCAGACAGCACATTTATCCACATTGGAAGTATAAGAATACCTTTATTCTGTGCATAACGCACCGCAAAAATCCCTGCAAAAAAGACTGCCGTTACCGGCCATATCGTAATAAAAGATGATGCAAAGCCCGCATATGCCACGCAGCAGACATAATAAACCAGACAAAATACCGAAGGCACCAGCCATATATAATACAATTTATACATATTATTCTCCATTCCACAGGCATTTTAATGCCTGCCAGCATAGCTTTTTTGTGTTTCCCATTTATTATAATAACCCCGCAATCCTCTTGTCAAACCACTTATTTTGTAGTACATTGAAGTAATAGTAATTTGTGCCGTGAACGCCGCAGATTACTGACAAATTTGCGTTCTCAGAATGGAGATAAGTATGTTTCGTTTTAATGCAGATGTAACACCGACCGACTGCGAACCGGGTGTTACCAGAAAAATTTTATGTTATTCCGACGAACTGATGATGTGTGAAATTACATTTAAAAAAGGCTCTAAAGGAAATTTCCACCACCATGAACATTTGCAGATTACTTACGTGGCAGAAGGCAGCTTTGAATTTACAATCGGCGGTGAGACCAAGGTTGTGAAAAAAGGCGACAGTGTCTATATGCCTTCCAACGTTGAACACGGTGTTACTGCCCTTGAAGACGGCAAGCTGGTCGATGTCTTTAATCCGATGCGTCAGGACTTTTTAAAATAAGACGGTTAAACAGGGCTGTTTTATCCCCCGTCAGACAAAAAATGCCGCAGGCACATATTTATAATGAAATATGTGCCTGCGGCAGCTTTCTTTATAATATTGTAGAACGAACGTTCTTAACTGGGATACCTGCGGATTGTTCCGTGCTGCGCACT
>ERZ809224.819-NODE-819-length-25877-cov-6.417047_pt1 | contig 25877 bp, 16 predicted proteins | sample MGYA00520513_ERZ809224 | MGnify/ENA primary metagenome ERZ809224 (study PRJEB31576, sample SAMEA3212658) | Homo sapiens | biome: human-gut; feature: human gut; material: fecal | place: Sweden | collected 2012 ... | reverse complement strand
AGCGTTTGGCTACGGACCAAAAGGTCGGGGGTTCGAATCCTCTAACGCACGCTGATGAGAGAACCGAAGGCTTTTGAATAAAGGCTTTCGGTTTTTTCGTGTGCGCTGAAATAAGTATTCGTGAGCATACATATCCGCATGTCGTGCCGGTATCGTTTGGCAGGATTCATATGGAGCGCTTCGGCGGAAAACGCAACCTGCCGGAAAAAGAATAAGCGGATTTAAATGTGATTCCGGTGTACAGGCAAAATATAGATTGACGTGCGCACTCTTCGGCGCTATCATTATCGATGGAAATGAAATTACACAAACAGGAGGAGACAGTCATGAAAACAATTCAGACATCTAACGCGCCGGCAGCGATCGGTCCGTATTCTCAGGCGAAGGTTGTAAATGGTTTTGTATTTGCATCAGGTCAGATTCCGTTGAATCCGGCGACCGGAGAGGTGGAAGGTACGACAATTGAGGCTCAGGCCGAGCAGGTGATGAAAAATGTCGGAGCGATTCTGAAAGAGGCCGGAGTCGGTTTTGAAAATGTAGTCAAGACGACCTGCTTCCTTGCGGAGATGACAGATTTTGCGGCATTCAATAGTGTTTATGAAAAATATTTTACCGGCAAGCCGGCCCGTTCCTGCGTTGCTGTAAAGCAGCTGCCGAAGAATGTTCTGGTAGAGGTGGAAGTGATTGCTGCGGCAGAATAAGCAGTGAATAAAATATTTTTGGGATAGGTAATGAAAAATCGGACATATTCTCGATAATAATCGAAAGTATGTTCGATTTTTCTATTGCAAAACATATGTTCGCATGCTATAATACGGGAAAACAAATGTTCGATTCAAAGGTATTGGGAAGAGGCAAAAGAGGGAATTGTGATGAAGGAAAAGAAGAAAAGTATGCGGACATATGCGGTATATGGGAATACGGCGGCAGCTGCTGAGCTGATTTTGGCAGAAGACAGGAAAAGGCATTTTACCGTGATCGCAGGCGGAAAAGAGCAAAATGGCGATTGTGGTATGGTAACAGAGCTGACCGGTATGGGGGGAGTGGTCAGTGCATTGCTTGGATTGCTGGAGACCTGCCTGATTTTTCTCGGCCTGCGGCTTTCTTTTTCATTTATTCCGGTATTTTCAGTAGCGGTTCTGTGGGCGTCTCTGTCGATTCTGACAGGTGCATTTCTGGAACTTTTGCTTTCCATTTTTGGTCAGAGCGTGTATACTGATATCCGATTACAGGCTGAGCCATATGACAGATCCGGAAGGAGGCACTGATATGGTTTCGGTAAATGAATGGAGAGCGAGAAAGATGAATACAGAAGAGAGAAGCTATGATGCGGTTATTTTTGATCTGGACGGGACATTGCTGGATACCTTGACGGATCTGGCAGACAGTCTGAATGCAGTGTTGCAGCTGCATGACTTGCCGCTGCACACAAAGGATGAAGTGCGCAGATTTGTCGGGAATGGCATCCGTAAGCTGATCGAGCGCGCGATTCCGGGCGGCACCGGGCATCCGCAATATGAGCAGATTTATCAGGATTTTTGTACTTATTATGGTGAGCATTGTATGGATGCGACAGAGCCATATCCGGGCGTACCCTCCTTGCTTGACTGGCTGAAAAAGTCCGGATATCAGACTGCAATTGTTTCAAACAAAGCAGATTTTGCGGTGAAAAAGCTGAATCGGATTTACTTTGAGGGAATGATTCCGGTGGCGATCGGTGAGCGCGAAGGGATCCGGAAAAAACCGGCTCCGGATACCGTATTTCAGGCGTTGAGGGAGCTTGGTGTGGAGGCACAGCATGCGGTGTATGTCGGAGACTCGGATGTCGATCTGGAGACGGCTGCGAATGCAGGGATGGATGTGATTCCGGTCTGCTGGGGATTTCGCTCCAGAGAATTTCTGATCGAGCATGGAGCGGTGAGTGAACGAATCGTGTCGAATGTGCGGGAGCTGCGTGAGCAGATTACAGCGAAACAGATTGTGCAAAAATGAGAAAATAACGTTTAGATTTCGCTAAATTTCTGTGATGCATCCAAATTTTTGTTTTTTATGGAAAAGACGTTGACAGGTTTTGGACAGAGGTGTACACTACCTCCATCAAGCGAAGGCGCTGTGGTAGTTCATACCGCGGCGCCTTTTCTGTTACCAAGAAGGAGGAAACGTTATGGAAGAATTAAGGGCTTTGGCAACGAATGTGGACATTGGCTGGACGCTTGTGGGGGCGGCTCTCGTGTTTTTCATGCAGGCCGGATTTGCGATGGTTGAAACGGGGCTGACCCGTGCAAAAAATGCCGGAAATATTGTCATGAAGAACCTCATGGATTTCTGCATCGGTACACCGATATACTGGTTTATCGGGTTTGGTATCATGTTTGGCGGGACAGGAGCTCTGATTGGCGGGCTGGATCTGTTCAGCATGAAGAGCACGGATTATACGACGATGATTTTTCAGACGGTTTTCTGTGCGACTTCCGCGACGATTGTATCAGGCGCAATGGCAGAGCGTACAAAATTTTCGTCTTACTGCATTTACAGTGCGCTGATCAGTCTGTTTGTATATCCGATTTCCGGACACTGGATCTGGGGCGGCGGATGGCTGGCGCAGTTGGGATTCCATGATTTTGCGGGGTCTACGGCGGTACATATGGTAGGCGGCGTTGCAGCGTTTGTAGGTGCGGCGATCCTTGGACCGCGTATTGGAAAATATGATAAAAATGGCAAACCGAATGCGATTCTTGGTCACAGCATGACACTTGCAGCACTTGGTGTATTTATTCTCTGGTTCTGCTGGTTTGGATTTAACGGATGCTCGACCGTTGCATTGTCCGGGGATGGCGCGACAAATGCGGCACGGATTTTCTATACGACGAATCTGGCAGCAGCGATGGCGACCGTGACCGTTCTCATTATCACATGGGTACGTTATAAGAAGCCGGATGTTTCCATGACATTGAATGGATCTCTGGCTGGACTGGTAGCAATTACGGCCGGCTGTGATACTGTTACACCGGTAGGAGCAGCACTCATTGGAGTGATCGCGGGCTTTGCGGTTGTATTTGGTATTGAGTTTGTAGATCAGAAGCTGAAGGTCGACGATCCGGTCGGGGCCGTTGGCGTACATGGTATCTGTGGCTGTCTTGGAACGATTCTGACAGGATTGCTTGCATATTATGATTTTGGAAATGGCGAGAAGCTTGGTCTGTTTTATGGCGGAGGTATTCATTTCCTCGGACTGCAGATCCTTGGCGTGGTAGTGGTCATTGCCTGGGTTGCAGTGACGATGACGATTATCTTCAATGTATTAAAGCATACGATCGGACTTCGGGCTTCGGCAGTGGAGGAGATCGAAGGACTGGATATTCACGAGCACGGACTCGCGTCGGCTTATGCGGACTTTGCACTTACCTCCAGCATCAACAACTTCAGTGGAAGCGGCACAACTGCAATTCCGACAGAGCTTCCGAAGAAAGCTGTTCCGGTGGATGATGCAGTACCGGTGCAGGTGAGATCTGAGACTGCACCGATTGCGAGTGATACGCATCTGACAAAGATTACGATCGTGGCGAAGCAGAGCAAGTTTGATGACCTGAAGGATGCTCTGAATGGCATTGGCGTGACCGGAATGACGGTGACGAATGTGCTTGGCTGTGGTATTCAGAAAGGAAAGGCGGAATTTTACCGTGGCGTACAGATGGATATGAATCTGCTTCCGAAGATTCAGGTGGATGTCGTTGTGAGTAAGGTAGCTCCGGAGAAGGTGATTGCGACGGCCAAAAAGGCGCTGTATACCGGACATATTGGAGATGGAAAGATCTTTGTTTACAATGTTCAGAATGTCATTAAAGTGCGGACCGGAGAAGAGGGTGTAGATGCCCTGCAGGGAGAGGATTTCTTCTAGAGCATTTGTAAAACGAACACGAAGCGGATTACGAATGCCCGCTTTGTGTCAACTATAGAAGCAGCCGACAGGTGATTTTCCAAAGATTACCGGTCGGCTGTTTTTTATTCTTGCTTATTTCTGTGGGTGCTTCCATCCTGTGGCAGATATATTTGCTTTTCGCCGGTCACAGAAAGAATCGATAGCGGCGGGGCTTGCCCTTGGCAGATGAAGCGTGTATACTGAACAGGAGCAGCGGGAATAAAAACAGGAGCAGCGGAAACAGATAAGATGTGAAAAGGAGGCGTTAGATGGAGAAAAAACGTTCGGGAGGCCGGAAAAGAGAGCTTCCGATTACCGGAATACTGGCAGGCATTGTTCTGATTTTATTGATTGGGCTTGGCGTGCTGGTCGGATTGACACAGAAGAATGAGTCCAGGCAAAAGGAAGAACAAAGGAAAAAACAGACGGAGGCTGTGACGGAACTGTTGACTGCGGCAGAGACAGAGTCAGAACAGGCGCAGACCGGTAAAACAGAGACAGAGCTGGAATCAGAGACGGCTGTCAAAGAAGAGACGGAATCAGAATCCGGACAGGATCTGCTGGTTACAAAAGAGACAGAGACAGAATCAGAGACGGAACCAGAATCGGAGCAGCTGGTCGTTGCGATCGATCCGGGACATCAGGGGAATTGGGTTGATATGAGCGAAAAGGAACCAAATGGGCCTGGCTCTTCTGAGATGAAAGCAAAAGCGACGACCGGGACGCAGGGCAGCTTCAGTGGCAAGGCAGAATATGAGCTGAATCTGGAGATCTCTCTGCTGCTGCGGGATGAGCTGGAGAAAAGAGGCTATCGCGTGATTCTTACAAGAGAGGATAATGATACAGCGATCAGCAATGCGGAGCGTGCGCAGATGGCCTATGAAGAAGGCGGCGACATTTACGTGCGGATCCATGCAAACGGTTCGGATGATGCGGGCGTTCAGGGGGCATTGGCGATGGTGCCTTCTTCGAATAATCCATATATTCCTGAGCTGGCAGAAGATTCCTATACGCTGGCAGAATGTATTTTGAGTGCATATTGTGAAAAGGCATCATTTACCTCCCTTGGGATTCAATATTATGACAATATGACCGGAATCAACTGGAGTAAGCTTCCGGTGATGATTCTGGAAATGGGCTTTATGACAAATCAGTCTGATGATCTTCGGATGTCAGATGCCTCGGTACAGCCGCTGATGGCTGAAGGAATTGCCGACGGGATAGATCTGTATTTTGAAAAAAAGGATATGAAAAAGAAGGTGGTGTCCGGGGAGGCGGCGGAGAAAATGAACACGCTGCTGGAGATAATCGGCGAAGGCTTCATTTATCCGGCAGAAGCACAGAAGGAGCAGTGGGCGGTCAGTGTGCTGGATCTGAAGACCGGCGCTGAGGGCGATTTGAACGGAGACGTGAAGATGGCCTCCGCGAGTGTCATGAAGGTGTTTTTAATGGCGACGATCTATGACCGCGTGTGCTATCCGGCATCCGAGGACCGTCATATTTCTTTTGAAGAGAGCTATGACGGGGAATTAAAGCAGCTTATCACCGATATGATTACAGTCAGTGATAATACAGCAGCCAACACGCTGCTGGAGCGGCTCGGAAACGGAGATGCGACGGCCGGTATGGCGGTTGTCAATGAATTTTGTCAGGAGAACGGTTATACGCAGACTTCATTCGGACGAAAGTTTCTGGAAGCACCGGCCACCGGGGACAACTGGACTTCTGCGAACGACTGTCGCAATCTGCTGGCTTCGATTTGGCAGGGGACATGCGTGAATGCAGAGGCATCCGGGAAAATGCTGGAATATTTAAAGAATCAGACCCGTACCGGGAAAATTCCGGCTGGTATTTCGGATTCGGATGCGATTACAGCAAATAAGACCGGAGAACTGGCCGGTGATTACGGACAGTATGTGGAAAATGATATTGCAGTTGTAGAGCATGGAGATCATGCATATATTCTTTGCGTATTGAGTGAAGATTTGCAGGATAACGGTACGGCGATCAGCCGTATTCAGGAGCTGTCCGCACAGGTTTATGCGAATCTTGGAACGGAGAAGAAATAGTTTCGATGGGAATACCGCCGGGTAAAACATCCGATAAGCAGGAGCAGTTTGAGAGGATCAGATTGCTCCTGCTTTTTTGTTACGCAGGAAATGGTATCTCTGTGGATTGATTGCGGATGTCCGCTTTACTGTTAATTGCGGGATACAACACTAATTGTGTGATGCATTATGAAATATAAAGAAATAATTAATAAATAATATGTTGCAAATATTAATATAAAGAGTATAATGAGAGAAAAAGAAGAAGGGAGGAGAAGAGACGATTATGAAGCTTCCCGCTTCTTATGGAAGGTTTGAACAGGAGTACTGTATTCTCAGGGAACTTGGCAGTGGTGGCGAGGGAAAGGTCTATCTGGTACGGCACCAGGTGACGGAGCAATTGAGGGCGGCGAAGAGACTCTGGAAGGGAACGGATGCTGATCGCCTGCATGAATTGAAGATGATGAAGCGGCTGAGACACCCTTCACTTCCGGAAGTGATCGATGTGCTGCCTGAGAAGGACTGTATCTGGCTGATTATGACTTATGTGAAAGGGCAATGTCTGCAGGAGCTTTTTGGGGGTGGGATTTCAGAGATGGAATTTTTTTCGATTGCCGGACAGCTATCAGAGGTACTTGGATATTTGCATGGGCGTCGAATGCCGATTTTGCACCTGGATATAAAGCCGACGAATCTGCTGCTGAAAAGAAACGGGCGGCTTGTATTGATTGATTTTGGGGCAGCGTTGCAGGGACAGCCGGGGATTCGACCGGAGCAATGCTGCGGGACACCTGGTTTTGCGGCGCCGGAGCAGTATCAGAAGGGAAGCTATCTGGATGCAAGGACAGATGTATACGGAGCCGGAGCTGTGCTGTACTATCTGTTATCCGGCACAATTGCGGGCGGAGGACCTGAAGCAATGCGGATCGCAGCAGAGCAGAGTATACGGAAGGACAGCTGGAAAAAAGCGGCATATACGCTGGTTGAAAACTGTATGAAAAAGGAACCGTCAGAGCGGTATGCGGATGGTGCACAGCTGACATTGGCAATACGGGAATTTCAGAAAAAGTGTGTCGGAAAAAGGCGGATGAGAGATCTGCTCGGAGTGCTGATCCTTGTGCTGGTATTTGGGCTGTTTTGTGTTGGAACATTGAAACGGGAACAGGGGACATCGGCAGATCGAAGAGCGCAGGAATATGCACTTTTACTGGAGCAGGCAGAGCGGGGAGGCATTGCACAGGCCGGGAATTGTTATCGGAATGCAGCAGAGCTTTATCCTGAGAAGGAGGAGTTGTATACGCATTTTGTGAATCGGATGCTGCAGGACTGCCGTATGGATCAGGAAGAGGAAAGGCTTCTGCAGGAGCTATTGTATGCACCGGCTTCTGGCGGTGAGCAGACAGTAAAGGAGGCGCTTGCACAGGATCGGAACACATATGGAAGGCTGGCCTATCAAATCGGCCTGTTGTACTGGTATTTTTATGAAAACAGCGGTGGAAAAACAGCTGCGTCCAACTGGTTTCAGGAAGCGGTACAAAGTACGCAAGAGATGGAGGAAGTGCCGGACTGGCTGCAGGCGGCAAGGATTTATCAGAGAATTTCCGGATATTATGAGCGTATTGGGAAAGAAAATCCGCTGGGAGAAGGAGCTGATTATGGAACGCTGTTTCGGGATTTGTCTGCCTTATGGACGGAAATACAGTTTCAAAGTACAGATGCAGGGATTCGTGTGCAGGCGGCGAAGGAGCTGCTGGCCTGTATGATTATGGCGGCATCCCGTTTGCAGCAGGATGGCATGACAAAAGCGGAGCTGTCCGAAATCATCGAAGAGATTCAAAATCTGTCAGAAGAACAGGTGCTTTCAAAAGAACAGAAGGAAGAATTACAGAGACAATGCAAGGCGGCGTGTGCATCTGTCGAACGGACCTATCATGGAAAGCAGACGGAAGGAGGAGTGGTGGATGAAATGGAAGCAAGGATGGAATGGGCTGCTGATTAGTGGAATGCTCGGAGCCGGAGGCATTTTGATGATTTCCGGGGGCACAGCAGCGATCCCCAGAACGGATTACAGCTATGCAGCAGAGACTGCAGCGGGCACAGAAGAAGGGGGTGCTACATCGGAGCCGGAAAGTGAGACAGAAAGTGAACAGTGGACAGAAAATACTGGTGTGGAAGAAACAGATCGAGAATTAGAATCAAATATAGAAAGCGAAAGTGAGACGATGCAGGATCTGTCAACTGTAGAAGAAAACAGAAGGGAATCAGAGGAGAGCACAGAAGGGCAATTGCAGGAGACAGAGCTGGGGGTAAATGGACGATTCGAAACAGAAGCACCGACAACCGAGCCGGAAGCGGCAGAGGAGTTCAAAACGGAAGTCTCCGAAGCGGAAACAGAAGAGAGCGAAGATAACGAAACAGAAGCGCCGGAAGTGGCAGAGGAAACCGAAACAGAGATACCGGAAGTGGCAGAGGAGTTCGAAACGGAAGTCTCGGAAGCAGAAACAGAAGAGAGCAAAGATAACGAAACAGAAGCGCCGACAACCGAATCGGAAACGGCAGAGGAGTTTAAAACGGAAGTCTCCGAAGCGGAAACAGAAGAGAGCGAAGATAACGAAACAGAAGCGCTGGCAACCGAATCGGAAACGGCAGAGGAGTTCGAAACGGAAGTCTCCGAAGCGGAAATAGAAGAGAGCGAAGATAACGAAACAGAAGTGCCGGCAACTGAGTCGGAAGCGGCAGAGGAGTTCGAAACAGAAGTCTCTGAAGCGGAAACAGAAGAGAGCGAAGATAACGAAACAGAAGCGCCGGCAACCGAGTCGGAAGCAACAGAGGAGTTTGAAACGGAAGTCTCCGAAGCGGAACCGGAAGAGACAGAGGAAACCGAAACAGAGATACCGGAAGAAACGGAAGCGGAAACAGATCCGCCGCAGACAGAACCACGACAGCCGGAAACGGAATCTCAGCCGCTTCAGGTACAGCGGGGGCGGGAATATGAGATACGCGGTGATGAAAATGCGTGGTTCCGGGATGACAGAGATCGGCTGTGGGTACGTGCGGGGAGCAATGTCTATGTTCAGGCACTTGGGACCATGGATTACGGAAAAGGAGGCAGTGTATCGTCGGTGCAAGAGGATGGGACACTGATGTTTCAATTGAAACAGATGGAACCGAATGGGCAGACTGCACGGGTATCTGCTTTGCAGAAGGAAAACTATTATGTAGATGCAGAGGCACCGGCAGCTGTGATTTCCGGAAGCGGAGAGGAACAAAATGGCGTTCTGTATGCAGCACAGGCGGCGAATCTGCAGGTGGCTATTGAACCGGATGGAAAGAGCGGACTGAAAAAAGCGGCTTACTGTATTCGCAGCAGTGTCGGCAGACCCGGTAGTAAGGCGGCGGGGCAGCAGGATATCTGGAAGGAATGTACAGACGGTCAGCAGGTAGCAATTTCTGAAGAGGGAGTCTGGAAGGTTTATGTTCGGACAGAGGATCAGGTGGGAAATCTGAAATTTTCAGAGAGCGCGCCAATCTGTGTAGACCGTACGGCACCGGAAATCACGATCAGCGGGGTAAGTGATCAGTCTGCCAATTCCGGGAGTCTACCGATTCAGATTTCCTGTGAAGATGCCTATTACCGGCCGGGGTCTCTGAAGATACAGATACACGGGTCAAACGGTGGAAAAGCGCCTGCACTGAAAAAGAGTGAGGAGTCAGAACAGGGCTGTCTGGTCGAATATTTTGATTTTCCAAAGGAACAGAGCTACGACGATACGTATACCCTGACAGTGGAGGCAAGCGATCTGTCAGGCAATCGGACGCAAAAGACAGCGGAATTTTCTGTGAATCGCTTTGGATCGGTCTTTGACCTGGCTTTGGATACAAAGAAGAAACTGAAGCAATATTATTTCCGTCATCCGACAGACATTGTATTTCTGGAGACGAATATTGATTATATAGGCGCATCAAAGATATTTTGCCGGGAAAACGGAGAAGTGCGGCAGCTGATCCGTGGAACGGATTATGAAGTGACGATGACAGGCGATGCATCTTCGTGGAAGCAGTATCAGTATCGAATCCCGGCTTCCAGCTTCCAAAAGGAGGGGATTTATGAATTACTGCTCTCTTCGGAGGATCGGGCAAACAATCAGAGTGATACAGGGATGCAGGGAAAACGGGTGACATTTGCGCTGGACTGGACGGCGCCGGAGTGTCTGATTACCGGAGTGAAAGGCGGAGAGCTCTGTCAGACGGCAGTGCAGACAGTCTGCTTCTGGCCGCAGGACAATGTCGGAGTGCGCACTTTGAAAATTTATAAGGACAGTGAGCTGTATTATCAGACAGACACGGTGAATACGTCCGAGCTTCCGGTGAAGATCCGGTTATCAGAATCAGAGGAATGGCAGACACTTCAGGCGAAGGTATGTGATTTTGCCGGAAATGAATGCTGGACTCCGGAGCTTGCGGTTTATGTCAACACGAAAGGGGCAAAGACAGTCCCGTATCAGAAACAGCGGAAAAGCGCGCAGGAAGAGGAGGAGCAGAAGCAGCAGAGTGCGATTCTGGCCCCCGGGACGATCAGGCTGCACACAGCATTACAGCTGTCGGCGGCGGGAATGTCCGGGGAGCAGTATGTTGCAAAAGCAGGACAGATCCCGGATGAGAAGAAGGAAAACGGACAAAAAAAGGGAGAAATATCTGCCGTGACGAAGCTTCGGCAGCAGGAACGGCAACGGAGAGGAAAGCTATTTCTGGTGTTTGGCGGACTGTTGTTTCTGAGTACGGCACTGGTATGTATCCTGCCTGTAAGAAAAAGGAAAACGTGAGTTATGCGTGGACTTTTTCTGACAACTGTGTTATCATGCCCCTTGAAGGGGTGAAGGACAAGGAATGAAGAGGAAAAATATGCTGAAGAGAAACAGCGGATTTATCATCGGCTGCGTAGTTGCAGCCGGTGTATCTTTTTTTGCTGCAGATGTTGTAATGTCAGATCAGGTGACCCTGAAGCTGCCATCAGAAGAAGCGGCAACAGAGAACGATTCAGAAAGACAGCTTGCACCGGAGATGACAGAAAAGCATACATATGAGACGGATCCGTTTACCGTGACGGCAGATGGAACGGTCGTCAAAGGCGTAGAAACCGAGTCACCAAAGCAGTCAGAGAAAGAGACGGAACAGCTGCAGACGGACGCGGACGGCAATGTGATTACACCACAGACAGATGAGAATGGCAGTGCGATCACACCACAGACGGATGAAAATGGCAATGTGATTTCATCGACGGATGCAGGAAGCGGCCAGGAAGACACAGACTGGGATACCGGAAGCATGGACAATAGCTCAGGCGGCTCAGGTGAAAATGATTCATCCAATAGCAACGGCGGAGATACCTCATGGGATGACGGCAGCTATGAAAATGGTGCTGGAAATGGGAGCAGCTCCGGAGGACAGGCGATAGAAATTACCGATCCGGGAAATGGAAGCTATTCCTATAATGGCGGCTCCGGCAACAGTGGAAGCGGAAACTCCGGTTCCGGCAGCAATTCCGGAAACAGCAGTCAGAGCGGTGGAAACGGCCAGGGATCGGCTGCGACGCCGGATGACGTAATTCTGTGGGGGATCAGCAGCCGGTATATTGACGAGAGCGAGCTGTATAATTACAGTGCAGGACAGCTTCGTCTGATCCGAAATGAGATCTTTGCATTGCACGGAAGAATATTCCGGTCACAGGATCTTCGGGATTATTTCAGCCAGAAGTCGTGGTATGTTCCGACTTATGATCCGGATAATTTTGATGCAAACATGTTCGATTACCTGAACGATTACGAAGCGGCGAATCTGAAGGTAATTCTCAATTATGAAGCGGCACTTGCCGGAAACTAGGAGGAGAGAACATGAAGGTATTCAAAAGAGTTCTGATAAAATTACTGCTCCTGCTGCTTGTGATTGGTATTTCAGGAGGAGGTGCCGCGTGCTATCAGGCAAGTCGCCAGAGCACGGCTGACTATGCAATGGATCATTATCTTGCGCTGCTGATTGACAACAGCGTCGATAAGGCGTACAGCAGCCTGGATCAGTCAGAGGCACAGGAACTGACAAAGGCAGAATATGAAGGTGCACTGGAGGCTAAAAAGTATAGTCTGTATGCCTCCTATCAGATGAAGGAGGCGGAAAAACGCCGGGATAATAATGGCAATGAATATGTAGACTATGATGTAACCTTTCAGAATGCAGCAGGTGAGGAACAGGCTTCGGAACGCTTTACGGTAAAGAAGCAATCAGCGCAAATCATGGGTCTGTTTGATCGCTGGAAGGTGCTTTCCGAGCATTGTATGGTAAAAAATTTTCTGCTGACCGTTCCTGACGGATCAGAGGTGTATCTGGATGCGGAGCAGGCGGATGCGTCGTGGCTTGTCACAGAAGATGTTCCGGCTTCCTGCGACCGTTATCAGATACCGACGCTGATTCCTGGAAAAATCAGCCTTGTGATCCGTCATCCGGCGCTGGAATCCGTAAATACGACGCTGGACGCGACTACAGGAAGTGCAGATTATACAGATAAAATGCCTCTGAAAGAGGATGCAAAGAGCGCATGTACAGAGCTTGGTGTAAAGCTTCTGAAGGCTGTCTATGTATCTGCGGTGAAAAATCAGACGAATGATCCGGATAAACTGCTTGCAGAGTGCCAGAAGCAGGCAAATTCACTGATTAAAAAGCAGACGGAAAGCTTCCTGGTGGATGGAGCTGATTTTAAAAATGTGGCGATTTCAAATTTCGCGGCACAGTTTGGCAATCCGGTCTTTACCGAGAAGAAGAACGGTGCGATTACGACGGAGATGACGTTCTCTTATCACTATGTAGTGCGCGAGGATGTCACGACAGATACCGATGAAATGCTTGAAGACGGAACTTATGCGCAGCAGACGACGACGCAGGAACAGTCCGGCGATGCGACCGCAAAGCTTACAATGGCATATTATGAGGATGCATGGCATATAGATGCAATGCAGATGGATGTCATTCCGAAGTGATCAAACAGGATGATGCTTACGGGAATATAGAAAAAGTCAGATTTGTAAAGGTAAAGAATTAAAGAGAATGAAAACAGGCTGCCGCGAAAAAAGATTGCTGCAGCTTGTTTTGTCCTTAAAGCAGAGAAAAACAGTCTGTCAGAAAAGTATTAAAAAGGCATAAGGAGGCTGCATATGGAATTTATATTGTCATTGATAACACCGGTGCTGCTGCATATGGCTGTTTCGGTTATTGTGACAGCAGCGGGAGGGGCAATCGGAGGCGCGGCGGCGGATTCGGCGGTGTGCACTTCTGTGACCGCACTTCTGGTTCTGCCGGTTCTGATCTGGATGTACCGGAGCGATGCGGCGAAGGGCATGCACTCAAATAAGAGTATCTGTCGTTTTGACGGAGCGCAGCATGAAGAACGGCGGTCTCAAAGCATGCAGGGTACGGCAGCAGCGAAAACAAATAGGACAGAAAAAAACGGGAAAAGAGGGAAAGGCATAAGACAGACCGCATATTTGATCGGTATATTGGTTTTGTGCGCCATATCCGGCGGTGTCCTGAATTTGCTCTGGAGCGGAATCCTGCAGCAGCTTCGAATTCAGGAACATTTTTCTAATGCGGTGCAGGAGCAGCTGTTTGCCGGACAGACGATGGTACAGCTGCTCGGACTGGGGATGCTTGTGCCGCTGGCTGAGGAGTTGATGTTTCGCGGGTTGATCTATACGAGAATCCGGAAACGAATTCCAACGGGGGCAGCGATTTTTTTCTCTGCACTTTTATTTGCATTGTTTCACGGAAATGTGATTCAGATGGTATTTGCATTTCCGCTTGCACTGATTCTGGCCTGGCTGTATGAGCGCAGCGGCTGGTTTGCCTGCCCTCTGGCTTTTCATATGGGAGCGAACCTGACAGCAGTCGTATTGAATCTTCTTTCGTAGCCAGGATACATATAAATTGTTTCAAAACCGGTTTAAACGCTCGAAAAATCAAATAAAAAACTGATAAAAATGCTTTAAAATAAGAAATGACAAATTATCTGACAATTAAAAGAAAATTTGTTATTTACAAATGAAAAAAATGGGTGTATAGTGTCCTCAACCGAAAACTCAATACAGGAGGAAATGAGATGGATACGAGAGAAATGTCGCGTCCTGTCTGTAAGGAACCTGGATTGTACCGGCCGGAGTTTGAACATGATAACTGCGGAATCGGAGCAGTCGTAAATATCAAGGGGATCAAGACACACCAGACAGTGGAGAACGCACTGAGTATAGTTGAAAATTTGGAACACAGAGCTGGCAAAGATGCCGAGGGAAAAACAGGTGATGGAGTTGGAATCATGCTGCAGATTTCGCATAGATTCTTCCACAAAACCTGTTTGGAACTTGGCATCTTTTTAGGTGAAGAAAGAGATTACGGAGTTGGTATGTTTTTCTTCCCGCAGGATGTCCTCAAACGGAATCAGGCCAAGAAAATGTTTGAGAGTATCGTACGCAAGGAAGGAATGAACTTCCTTGGCTGGCGCCAGGTGCCGACCGTACCGGGTGTGCTCGGACATAAGGCACTGGAAAAGATGCCGTGCATTGAGCAGGCATTTGTAGAACGGCCGAAGGATGTGGAAAAAGGACTTCCGTTTGACCGCCGGCTGTATGTTGTGCGCCGGACATTCGAACAGTCGAATGATACGACTTACGTTGTTTCCTGTTCAAGCCGGACAATTATATATAAGGGAATGTTTTTGGTAGGACAGCTGCGGACCTTCTTTAAGGATCTGCAGGATCCGGATTATGACTCAGCGATCGCGATCGTACACTCCCGTTTCAGCACAAATACGAACCCGAGCTGGGAGCGCGCACATCCGTACCGCTACATCGTGCACAACGGAGAAATTAATACGATCCGCGGCAATGCGGACAAGATGGCGGCCCGGGAAGAGCGCATGGCTTCTGAATATATGGAATCAGATATGCACAAGGTGCTTCCGGTCATAAATGCCAAAGGGTCTGATTCTGCGATGCTGGATAATACGCTGGAGTTTTTGACGATGAACGGCATGGATCTGCCGCTGGCAGTCATGATTATGATTCCGGAGCCATGGACGAACAACCGTGTAATGTCTCAGAAAAAGCATGATTTTTATCAGTATTATGCGACTATGATGGAGCCGTGGGACGGACCGGCGTCGATCCTGTTCTCGGATGGTGACATTATGGGAGCGGTGCTTGACCGGAATGGGCTTCGCCCGTCCAGGTACTACATCACGGATGACGGCTATATGATCCTTTCTTCCGAAGTCGGTGTGCTGGATATCGATCCGACGAAGATTGTTTTAAAAGAGCGGTTGCATCCGGGCAAAATGCTTCTTGTCGACACGGTGGAAGGCCGTGTGATCGATGATGAGGAGCTGAAGAACCGTTACGCATCCCGTCAGCCATACGGTGAATGGCTGGATCAGTATCTCGTAAGCCTGAAGGATCTCAAGATTCCGAATAAGCGTGTAGAGTCCTACGGTGATGAGATGCGGATGCGTTTGATGAAGGCCTTTGGATACAGTTACGAGGATTACCGGACTTCTATTTTAAATATGGCAGCAAATGGAGGAGAAGGCACGAGCGCAATGGGAATCGACACCCCGCTGGCCGTACTTTCCAAGCGTCATCAGCCACTGTTTAACTACTTCAAGCAGCTGTTCGCACAGGTTACAAATCCGCCAATCGATGCGATCCGCGAGGAAATTGTTACCTCTAAGACCATTTATGCAGGCGTCGAGGGCAACCTGCTAGAAGAGAAGCCGGAGAACTGTCAGGTGCTGCGTATTGATAATCCGATTCTGACAAACACGGACATGCTGAAGATCAAAAATATGAAGGTAGAAGGCTTCAAGGTAGCAGAGGTACCGATTACCTTCTATAAAAATACCGGACTGGAAAAGGCGATCGATCACCTGTATCTCGAGGTCGACCGTGCATATCGGGATGGGGCAAACATTCTGATCCTGACCGACCGCGGCGTCGATGAAATCCGTATGCCGATCCCGTCACTGCTGGCGGTCTCTGCGGTACATCAGTATCTGGTGCGCACGAAGCGCCGTACCTCTCTGGCTCTGATTCTGGAGTCCGGCGAACCGCGTGAGGTTCATCACTTTGCGACACTGCTCGGATATGGCGCGAGTGCCGTGAATCCATATCTGGCACTGGATACGATCCATCAGCTGATTGACAGCGGCATGCTGGAAAAGGATTACTATGCGGCAGTCAGCGATTACAATAAGGCGATCATTGACGGTATTGTAAAAATCGCATCCAAGATGGGTATTTCTACGATTCAGTCTTATCAGGGATCTCAGATCTTTGAGGCGATCGGCATCAGCAGTGAAGTCATTGATAAGTACTTTACGAATACGGTCAGCCGCGTAGGCGGTATTTCCTTAAAGGATATCGAAAATGATGTTGATACCCGCCATACAAAGGCGTTTGACCCGCTTGGGCTGAAAGAGGATCTGACATTAGACAGCCAGGGCTGGCATAAGATGAGAAGTGCCGGGGAGCATCACCGCTACAATCCGCAGACGATCCATCTGCTGCAGGAGTCGACAAAGACTGGAAATTATCAGATGTTTAAGCAGTATACCGATATGGTAAACCAGGAGGAGACCGGTTACATCCGAAGCATTATGGACTTTAATTATCCGGAGCAGGGTGTGCCGATTGACGAGGTCGAGAGTGTTGATTCCATCGTGCACCGCTTTAAGACCGGTGCGATGTCCTACGGATCAATTTCACAGGAGGCACATGAGACACTGGCGATCGCCATGAATATGCTGCATGGTAAGTCAAACACCGGTGAGGGCGGTGAGAGTCTGGATCGTCTGACGATCGGACCGGATGGAAAGAACCGCTGCTCCGCGATCAAGCAGGTGGCTTCCGGCAGATTTGGTGTGACCTCCCGCTATCTGGTCAGCGCAAAAGAGATTCAGATCAAGATGGCACAGGGCGCGAAGCCGGGTGAGGGCGGACATCTGCCGGGCAAGAAGGTCTATCCGTGGATTGCCCGTACGAGACTTTCCACACCGGGAGTGAGCCTGATCTCCCCGCCGCCACATCACGATATTTATTCAATTGAGGATCTGGCGCAGCTGATTTACGATCTGAAAAATGCAAACCGTCAGGCAGATATTTCTGTAAAGCTGGTTTCAGAAGCAGGTGTCGGAACCGTAGCGGCAGGTGTTGCAAAGGCCGGGGCACAGGTCATCCTGATTTCCGGTTATGACGGAGGTACCGGAGCGGCTCCGAGAAGCTCCATCCACAATGCGGGGCTTCCGTGGGAGCTCGGACTGGCAGAGACCCATCAGACGCTGATTATGAACGGATTGCGCAATAAGGTCCGGATCGAGACAGACGGTAAGCTGATGAGCGGCCGCGACGTGGCGATTGCAGCGCTGCTCGGCGCGGAAGAGTTTGGCTTCGCAACCGGACCGCTTGTGACAATGGGCTGCGTTATGATGCGTGTCTGCAATCTGGATACATGTCCGGTCGGTGTGGCGACCCAGAATCCGGAGCTGAGAAAGCGGTTCCGTGGCAAACCGGAATACGTCGTAAACTTCATGCGGTTTATTGCGCAGGATCTGCGGGAATATATGGCAAGGCTCGGATTCCGTACGTTAGATGAGATGGTAGGAAGAAGTGATCTGCTGAAGAAAAAAGAGGTTTGCGAGAATGAGCATGGCTATTCGCTGGATCTGAGTAATATTCTGGACAACCCATATGCACACAAAGGAGAAAAGGTGACCTTTGATCCGCAGAAGGTCTATGATTTCGGCCTGCAGAAGACACCGGATATGAGGGTGCTGGTCGCGAAGCTTGGGCCGGCGCTTGAAACTGGCGCAAAGCGGAGCATTGAGATTGATGTCAAGAATACAGACCGTGCATTTGGTACGATTTTTGGCTCGGAGATCACAAGAAAGTATCCGGAAGGGCTGGAAGAGGATACCTATACTGTTAAATGTCACGGTGCGGGTGGACAGAGCTTCGGCGCATTTATCCCGAAGGGGCTGACCTTGGAGCTGGTCGGAGACAGCAACGACTACTTCGGAAAGGGCCTTTCCGGAGGAAAGCTGATCGTATATCCGCCGCAGGGCGTGAAATTCGAACATGATGAAAATATTATCATCGGAAATGTCGCGCTTTACGGGGCAACGAGCGGAAGCGCCTATATCAACGGCGTAGCAGGTGAGCGGTTCTGCGTTCGTAATTCCGGAGCAGTTGCGGTCGTAGAGGGTGTCGGCGACCATGGCTGTGAGTATATGACCGGCGGACGCGCAGTCATCCTTGGCCGGGTCGGAAAGAATTTTGCAGCCGGTATGAGCGGCGGTATCGCATATGTCCTGGATGAAGATTCGGATCTTTACACGAAGGTCAACAAGAACATGGTGGCGATTGAAAAGCTGACCTCGAAGTACGATGTACTGGAGCTGAAGGACATTATCAATGACCATGTAAAATATACCAATTCAGAAAAGGGCAAGGAAATCCTGGATAATTTCAGTGAGTACCTGCCGAAGTTTAAAAAGATCATTCCGCATGAATTTAAGAAAATGCAGATGGCGATTGTACAGATGGAAGAGAAAGGCCTAAGCAGTGAACAGGCTCAGATTGAGGCATTTTATGCCAGCATGAGTGAGAACGGAAAGTAGGAGGTGTGAGAGATGGGAAAACCAACTGGATTTTTAGACTACAAAAGAGAAAACGACCTGGAAATCGCACCGAAGGAACGAATTCAGAACTTTAATGAATTCCATATTCCGCTTTCTCTGGAAAAGCAGCGCCTGCAGGGCGCACGGTGCATGGCGTGCGGTGTACCGTTCTGCCAGGCGGGCATGATGATCGGAGGCATGGCCTCCGGCTGCCCGCTGAACAATCTGGTGCCGGAGTGCAACGATCTGGTATACCACGGTAACTGGGAGGAGGCATACCGGAGACTGACGAAGACGCATTGCTTCCCGGAATTTACATCCCGTGTCTGCCCGGCTCTGTGCGAGGCAGCCTGCACGTGCAATCTGAATGGTGATCCGGTGACGACGAAGGCGAATGAGCGTGCAATCATTGAAAATGCCTATGCAACCGGTCTCGTAAAAGCATGTCCGCCGGAGGTGCGTACCGGGAAAAAGGTCGCAGTCGTCGGCAGCGGTCCATCCGGTCTTGCGACAGCGCTGCAGCTGAATAAACGGGGACATAAGGTGACGGTATTTGAGCGGAATGACCGGATCGGAGGGCTGCTGCGGTACGGAATTCCGAACATGAAGCTGGATAAGAAGGTCATCGACCGCAGGCAGGCACTGATGCAGGAGGAGGGTATTGAGTTTGTAACGAATGCCAATATCGGCGAGAATGTCAGGGCGGATGATCTGCTGAAGGAATATGATGCTGTGGTGCTCGCCTGTGGGGCATCGAATCCGAGAGACATCAAGGCACCGGGACGTGAGGCAAAGGGCATTTATTTTGCAGTCGATTTTCTGAAGGCGACGACAAAGAGTCTGCTCGATTCGGATTTTGCAGATAAAAAATATATTTCCGCAAAAGGGAAGCACGTCATCGTCATCGGTGGAGGCGATACCGGAAATGACTGTGTCGGCACGTCGATCCGCCTGGGTGCAGCTTCTGTGACGCAGCTGGAGATGATGCCGAAGGCGCCGGATACGAGGGCGCCGGGCAATCCATGGCCACAGTGGCCGAGAGTCTGCAAAACAGACTACGGCCAGCAGGAAGCGATTGCCGTGTTCGGACATGATCCCAGGCTGTATACGACGACCGTGAAAGAGTTTGTCATGAATAAAAAAGGCGAGCTCTGCAAGGTTGTGCTGCAAAAGCTGGAAGGCAAGCGGGATGAGAAGACCGGCCGGATGATGATGGTGCCGATCGAGGGAAGCGAGGAGACGGTAAAGGCGGATCTGGTGCTGATCGCAGCAGGCTTCCTCGGCTCTCAGAAATATGTGACAGATGCATTTAAGGTGGATCTGGATGGCCGCACCAATGTGGCGACGAAGCCGGGCGGATACGCAACGAGTGTTCCGAAGGTATTTACTGCGGGAGATATGCACCGTGGGCAGTCACTGGTTGTATGGGCGATCCGTGAGGGCCGCGAGGCGGCAAAGGAAGTCGATCAGTATCTGATGGGCTATACGAACTTGTAAGATGATGACAGGGTCAAAAGGTCAAAAAGCTTGAGACCCGCAAAACACCGAAAAGTATTATAATAAGCCAGCTGGATGGAATTTGGCAGAGGGCATCCGACTTTGTACGGATGCAAATAGTGATATCTGTGGATTCCCCGGCTGGCTTGCAGTGCGTTTGCAGGCAGTTATAATAGCAGCCTGCAATTTGCTTTGTCGGAAATCTGTGAAACGGAGTGCTTGAATCGAAGTAAGCCATATGTTAGAATAAAGGGTAAATGATTATACGGAGGGGATCCGAATGAGATTGAATCAATTATTGCAGCGTCTGGAATATACGTGTCTGCAGGGCCGGATGGATATCGAGGTCGCAGAAATCATCAACGATTCCAGAAAAGCAAAGGAAGGCTCACTGTTTTTCTGCATTCGCGGAGCAGTGACGGATGGACATAAATATGCAAAGGAAGTAGCGGAAAAAGGAGCCGCGGTGCTCATCGTCGAAGAGCCGGTCGATGTGCCGGAGCACACGACCGTCATTCAGGTTGCGGATACACGCTATGCAATGGCGCTGATCTCGGCAGCCTGGTATGGATACCCGGCGGAGGAGATGAAGATTATCGGCGTCACCGGTACAAAGGGAAAGACGACGACGACCTACATGGTCAAGTCGATCCTCGAAGCGGCAGGATATAAGGTCGGGCTGATCGGGACGATCGAGGCGATCATTGGAGAGACGGTCATCCCGGCAAATAATACGACGCCGGAGTCGATGACGATTCAGGAGTATTTCCGCCGGATGGCGGATGAGGGCTGTCAGATCGTTGTGATGGAGGTATCCTCGCAGGGACTGATGCTGCACCGCACGGCCGGTATTCCGTTTGAGCTTGGTATTTTTACAAATATTGAGCCGGATCACATCGGACCGGCAGAGCATGCAAGCTTTGAGGATTATATCGCCTGCAAGGGACGGCTGTTCCGTCAGTGCCGCGTCGGCATTATGAATGGCGATGATCCGCATTTGGAGGAAATTTTAAAGGGACATACCTGTAAGGTGGAGACGTTTGGACTCTCAGAGGGCGTCGATCTGCGGGCGGAAAATCTGGAGCTGGTCGGAAGGCCGGGGTACCTTGGCATTCGCTATACGGTGACCGGAAAGCTGAATTTTGACGTCGAGGTCGACATCCCGGGGAAATTCAGCGTGTACAATTCACTGACTGCGATCGCAATCTGCCGTCATTTCAATGTAGAGACGGAGATGATCCAGAAGGCGCTGAAGGCGGCAAAAGTAAAAGGGCGGGTCGAGAAGGTAAAGGTATCCGACGATTTTACGTTGATGATCGACTATGCGCATAATGCGATGGCGCTGGAAAGCCTTCTGACGACGTTAAAGGAATATCATCCAAAGCGGCTCGTCTGCCTGTTTGGATGTGGCGGCAACCGTTCAAAGCTGCGCCGTTATGAGATGGGTGAGGTGTCGGGACGGTTTGCAGATTTTACGATTATCACATCGGACAATCCGCGCTATGAGAAGCCGGACGACATCATCGCGGACATCGTGGTCGGCATGAAAAAGACGGACGGGAAATATGTGACGATCCCGAATCGAAAAGAGGCAATTGCCTATGCAATCCATCACGGGCAGCCGGGCGACGTCATTATTTTAGCCGGAAAGGGTCATGAGACCTACCAGGAGATTGAGGGTAAAAAGTATCCGATGGATGAGCGTGTGCTGATCCGGGAGATACTTGAAGAAGATCAGGAAAAAGCCGGTCGGTAGAGCATGAGGGAACAGAAAATTTTATATGCGGATATCGTCATCGATATCTCGCACAGCCGTCTGGATCAGAGCTTTCAGTACCGGATACCGGAGCGGCTACAGGAAGAACTGGAGCCGGGGAATGTCGTGCTCGTCCCGTTTGGGCGTGGCGATCATCCGAAAAAAGGGTATGTGCTTCGGATCACAGACCATGCGGCCTGTGCACCGGAGAAGATCAAGGATATTCTGCAGGTCGAGACACAGCTGGCAGGGACGGAATCGAAGCTGACGGCGCTGGCGCTCTGGATGCGGGATCGATACGGATCAACGGCAGTGCAGGCACTGCGCACGGTACTTCCGTTTCGGGAGCAGGCACCGCCGAAGAAAAAACGGCAGCTTGTGCTTACTGTTTCGAGGGAGAAGGCCACCGGGCAGCTGGCAGTATTCCGACAGAAACATCAGGTCGCCCGCGCACGGCTTCTGGAGGCGCTGATCGAGACACCGGTTCTGCCGATGGAGCTTGTGACCGGCAGCCTGAAGGTGACTCCATCCGTATGGCGCCCGATGGAAGAGATGGGACTGCTGATCTGCGAGACGGAGCAGATCTACCGGATGCCTGCGGTGCTCAAGGAGCTGCAAAGTCAGATGCAGCAGCCTTCCGATCCGAACGAATCAGAGCAAAATACGCTTCATCTGAATCCATCCCAGCAATATGCAGTCGATACGATCTGTACAAACTGGGAAAAACAGGCGGGGCGTTACCTGCTTTTCGGGGTGACCGGGAGCGGGAAAACAGCCGTTTATATGGAGCTGATCGCACATGCGTTGTCGAGGGGAGAGCAGGCGATTCTACTGATCCCGGAGATCTCGCTGACGTACCAGAATGTGATCCGGTTCTATCATCGGTTTGGTGACCGGATCTCGATTCTGCATTCGCGGTTGTCACAGGCAGAGCGCTACGATCAGTTTGAACGGGCAAGAAGCGGGGAGGTCGACGTGATGATCGGGCCACGATCTGCGTTATTTACACCGTTTCAGAGGCTTGGCATTATCATTATTGATGAGGAGCATGAGCCTTCCTATAAAAGTGAGACTGTTCCGCGCTATCATGCGAGGGAGGTGGCACAAAAGAGAGCGGGGCTTGAGGGTGCGCAGCTTGTACTCGGCTCGGCAACGCCGTCACTGGAGGCTTATTCACAGGCGGAGGCCGGCATTTACCGGCTGCTTTCTCTGCCGGAGCGTGCGGTCGGAGGCAGTCTCCCGGTGGTTCATACAGTCGATCTGCGGCAGGAATTAAAGACCGGGAACCGCTCGATTTTAAGCGGACTGCTACAGGAAAAGCTGACGAAGGTGCTGGAGGAGCACAGGCAGGCGATGTTGTTTCTGAACCGACGTGGGTATTCCGGATTCGTATCCTGCCGGTCGTGCGGCGAGGTAATGCGCTGCCCGCACTGTGATGTGTCGCTTTCTTTGCATCGGGGCGGCAGGCTGGTCTGCCATTATTGTGGTTATGAGACACTGACTGTGCGGACCTGCCCGAAATGCGGCTCCCCGTTTATCGGAGGCTTTCGGGCGGGTACACAGCAAATAGAGGAAATTGTAAAAAAAGCATTTCCACAGGCACGGATCCTGCGGATGGATGCGGATACGACAAAGGGGAAGGACGGACATGCGGAGATTCTGCGGGCATTCGGAAAGCATGAGGCCGATATTCTGATCGGTACGCAGATGATTGTAAAGGGACATGATTTTCCGGGCGTTACTCTGGTCGGCATCCTGGCGGCAGATTTATCGCTGCATGTCAGCGATTACCGGGCGGCGGAGCGGACATTTCAGCTGTTGACGCAGGCAGCCGGGAGGGCCGGGAGAGGGCTGGATCCAGGAGAGGTCGTCATCCAGACCTACGATCCGGAGCATTATGCGATCACCTGTGCCGCCAGACAGGATTACACCGGATTTTATACACAGGAGATGGCGTATCGTCGGATGGCGGGCTATCCGCCTGCGGGCAACCTTATGGCGGTTCATTGTGCCGCGGCAGATCCGGACAGGCTTTCCGTGGCCATAGAGTATCTGGCGAAATTTGTGCGGCAGGCTGCCGGAAAATATCAGGCGCAGGTCATTGGTCCGGCAGATGAGCCGGTTGCAAAGATCAACGATATCTATCGAAAGGCAATTTATATAAAGCACGATGAGATAAAAAAGCTGACCGCAGTGAAAAATCTTACCGAGCAATATGTGGAGATAAATACAGGATTTAAAGATATCCGAATACAGTATGAAGTAAACTAGTTTCGGGCAGAAAATACAAAGAAAGGAAATAGCAAATTATTTTGCTATTTCCTGGATTTGTATTTTGAGATGGGCGGAACGCCCCAAATTATAAAGTAAATAAACAGGAGGAACAATAAAATGGCATTAAGACAGATCAGAATTATGGGTGATGAGAAGCTGGAGAAGGTATGCAGACCGGTGAAGGAGATCACAGACCGGGAACGGGAGCTGGTGCGCGACATGCTTGATACGATGTATGATGCGAATGGCGTCGGACTTGCGGCTCCACAGGTCGGCATTTTAAAAAGAATTGTAGTTATTGATATCGGAGAAGGTCCGGTTGTCATGATTAATCCGGAGATTCTCGAGACATCCGGCGAGCAGACCGGGCAGGAAGGATGCTTAAGCCTTCCGGGACAGGCCGGTATCGTGACCCGACCGAATTACGTAAAGGTGCGAGCAACGGATGAAAACGGGGAAGAATATGAGCTGGAGGGAACGGAGTTGATGGCACGTGCGATCTGCCATGAGTGCGATCATCTCGACGGTATTATGTATGTGACCCGTGTGGAAGGTAATCTGTTCGATGTATCCGATCAGCCGGAAGAAATTGAGGACGAGGAATAGCCTCAGGCAAGAAAAAAAGCAGGAGTGATAAGCATGATAAAAAACGTAGTATTTATGGGAACGCCGGATTTTGCGGTCGGTACTTTAGAGGCACTCATCAATTCAAAATATGAAGTATCCGCGGTCTTTACCCAGCCGGACAAGCCAAAGGGACGCGGAAAGGCAGTTCAGATGACGCCGGTAAAAGAAATCGCGATGGAACATGAGATTCCGGTATATCAGCCGGTAAAGATCCGCGAGGAGCAGTGGATCGAGGTGTTAAAGGATCTGGCGCCGGATGTGATTGTCGTTGTGGCATTTGGTCAGATCATTCCAAAAGCGATTCTGGAGCTGCCAAAGTATGGCTGTATCAATGTTCATGCGTCTCTGCTCCCTGCATACCGGGGGGCTGCTCCGATTCAGTGGGCGGTTATTAACGGTGATGAGAAGAGTGGTGTGACGACGATGCGGATGGATACAGGACTGGATACCGGCGACATGATCCTGAAGGAGGAAGTGACCTTAGACAAAAAAGAGACCGGCGGAAGCCTGTTTGATAAGCTGAGCGAGGTCGGGGCAAGACTGCTGATCCGGACACTGGAGGAACTCGAGGACGGAACGGCTCAATTTGAAAAACAGCCGGCGGAGAGCACAACCGAATATGCGGAGATGCTCACGAAAAAGTCCGGCAATATCGACTGGAACAAGAGCGCGGCTGAGATTGAATGCCTGATTCGCGGCATGAATCCGTGGCCAAGCGCGTATACGGCGTGGCGTGGAAAGACTTTGAAAATATGGGCGGCTTCTGTTTATTCGAAAAAGGAAATTGATGAGATGGCGGTACCGGGGACGGTTGTCGGTGTGACGAAGCAGGCACTGCTCGTACAGACCGGCGATGGCGTGCTCGCACTGGAGGAGCTGCAGCCGGAGGGCAAGAAGCGCATGCCGGTCGACGCTTTCCTGCGCGGGTATCCGATGGAAGCAGGAGAGATGATATAACCGAATCAAGCAAGTCCCCTGCTTCAATTGCGCAAAGCAATAAGCAGTGGGTTGGGACTTGCTTGTATCAGGAGTGGTGCAAGCCACTCC
>ERZ809224.816-NODE-816-length-25991-cov-6.572178_pt1 | contig 25991 bp, 20 predicted proteins | sample MGYA00520513_ERZ809224 | MGnify/ENA primary metagenome ERZ809224 (study PRJEB31576, sample SAMEA3212658) | Homo sapiens | biome: human-gut; feature: human gut; material: fecal | place: Sweden | collected 2012 ... | reverse complement strand
TGTATTGATAACAGTAAATTTTCACAATGTCAACGTTTTTTTAATTTTTAATTTATGGTTTGTTTATATTTTTTATTTTCTATCCGGACTGATAAATAATCTTATGATTTTGTGCACCTGCGCCGTACAAAACGTATACTGAAAATTATTATCAATACAGCAATCCCGACTGCTCCCAGCAGCAAACCTGCCCTAAGCCCCGGAGTATGATATCGCAGCTCCACCGTGTGTGTTCCCTCGGGAATCACTGCACCTGTGAAAGCCATCTGCGCATTTTCAATTTTATCCGCCTTTTTACCGTCCACATATATTTTCCAGCCCTCATCATTTAAAATGGAAAAATAAGCCATTGACGTTTGATCCGCAGTAAAAGTACCTCTTATATAATCATTCCCGAAAACTTCCATATTCATGCATTTATCCTGAAGTATGGAAGCATACCTGTCGTACAGCTCCACAGGAATGGCATAAATCTTAATGTCATCCCACGAATAAGTGCCGCTCCTCTCCGCCGACAAAGTAATCTTAAGCTTTCCCTTTACCTCATCAAAATATCCCAGATTCACCGTCAGATCTTCGATGTCCGGAAAGCCCTGCGCATTCCCTATGGTATCTGTGGCCGCCTTCTTTATATCTCCTTTTTTTACATAGACTGTAAACTCCTCGTCTCCACGTTTTCCCTGCTTTTTCAGTCCCTCAAAGCTTACAAGAAGCTGACAGTTCTCTGCCTTTTCCATGTTAAGAGTAAAGCTTCCCTGCGCCTTATCCACAGTAATCGTTTTTGTGCGCTCGTCCACCTTTGCATGTTTTCCGCTTTTGATGGTCCAGGGGATTTCCTGTACATTCGTCTCGATATCTTGGGCGGTAAGCATGGTAAGTCCCGTCTCTTCCCTGGCAAGCTTCTCTGCATCCTCATCAGGCAGCACCATTGCCTGCAGCATCGCCTGTTCACGTTCAGCATAGTTCAGCTTTTCCACCTCGGACTCGGCAATATAGCTCTCATAGAGCGTACCAAGTCCAATGCTGTATTTATTTTTCAGGATATCCACACCGTCTATTGTCCGCCACTTCTCAAATCCATAGCCTGCATAACTGCTGGCCTGCTTTTTACTGCCTTCCTGATTGCCAAGGAAGTATTTCACTCCGGTCAGCAGATCCGGAACCATCCGGTTGTCATTGGAATTTGGACAGGTTCTCTTATAATAAATCGCATTATCACCCAAAAGCTTTCCAAACGCAAACCAGCGGCTGTTATTGCCCGACTGAAACATATAAATAGAACGGGTATTAAAAAATACCGTCTCGTTGATGCGGTTTCTGGGTGCCGTTGTCACATCCACGCCCTCTACCTGATCAACACGCCAGAAATCCTCATCTTCAATCTTCTGAGCCGTCTTCTGCGGAGATTCCTCAAATTTTTCATACGCCTCACCATTTGCCAGAAAACGTTTCATGTCACTCTTTGAGAACTGGTAAAAATACACATTATAAGATAAGATTGCTGTTGCAGCCGTCATAAGTACCAGAATAATCTGCTTTCTGGGATAATTGACCGCTCTTTGGCCGTCCCTTTCCTTGGCATCGGCTTCTCTGGCTCCCCCGCTTTTGTCGCAAAAAAGAACTGCTAAAAACGCCGCCTCGAACAGAGCATTTGCCGCCATCAGCCAAATCTCCGTATTGCTTACAAGACCGCGTATTTTTCCGGCATAGATGCCCGCAAAGCCAATGGCATACAGCGTGTAAAGAACAAAACAGACAATGGCGCCTTTTCGCACTTTGGGTCTTTTCAGCACATCCCAATCCAGCGCCTCCATGCATCCCCATACACAGAAAAAAATCAGGATACAGTACCAGCGTCCGCTGGGATAGCTGAAAAAATTCAGCATACTGCAGAATGCCGGAATCTGTGTCAAAATAGTCAAAAGGACACCCATTACTGCCGCAAATTTCTTTTTCCCGGCCTGATAGAACATAATCGGCAGCACCGCCACGCACAGAGGAAGAAAGGAATAAAACGAATAATTATCAAACGCCATATCCCAGTTTGTCATTCTCGAAGGAAACAGCAGGTACTGCCCCAATGTGAATAAAATCGGTGTCTTCATCCCGGAAGCGGACGTAGATTTGCCCATTTTCATAATCGTCGGAAGAAGTGCAGGCATCGCGATCAGGATGCCGACCAAACCGCTGCCCACAAAGACGCCGAACCGCTGCCGGAATGCACCCTTTGTCCCCTTTTCCCGGTAATTCAGAAAATATCGGACACCGTAATACATAAAAATCATAAGACCCGAAGTGTAGGGCCAGCGGAAGCTCGTCAGCGTAATAAATGCCACGCACAATATAAACGGCACAAAAGACTCCCTGCGCAATATTTTTTCTGTGGAAAGAGCCAACAGAGGAAACATCACTGCCCCGATCAGAAAGCTGCCCTGCTTGACGCTTGAGAGAATCATCCACGGCGCAAAAGCGTAGCACATGGCTCCGATCAGCGCCCTGTAATCTCTGATTCCTACCTTTCTAAGAAACATCAGAAATGTGACGCCGGACAGATAAAGGTACGCCACAATCATACCGCTCCAGCCCATATCCAGATACTGCTTCGGCAGAAGCGCCACAATCCAGTACAGCGGATTAAACAGCTTGCTGCTGTAGAACGAATAGGCATCCGCCCCGAGCCCGATCGACCAGCTCCAGTTATTTACATTGCCCGACAGAAACGCGGACAAATAATTTTTAAATCCGGCAATAAACGCATAATTCTGAGCAAGGCTGTCCGGAAAATTTTTAGAATAACGCAGCATTGTTCTGCCATTTTGCCAGAACACGAAAAGCACTCCTGCAAGCGTCACCGCAAACAGAAGTGTATAAAGGCCAAGCTGCTTTTTCATACCCGCTTTATTTTCTTGTTTTGTCTGATTTTTCATTGAAGAATCACACTCGCCTTTCTAGGTTCGAAACAACAGCACGGACGCATACAGACAATACGCACACCGCTTGCACGCTGAGGACCGATTTTCACAAACGTGGACAAAACTGTTGTCTTCCCTCCAAGTCCGAGAGGTCCCACTTCCGTCTCATTTACTCTGTCCGTAATATACTGTTCCAGTTCATTCATGCATCCGAAACGGCTCTGCGCCATTGCCTGAAGCATCATGGAAGACGCCTCATAATGGGAACGTCCGATTCCAACTGCAAGATTGCAGGGTGTACAGCCAAGATTCCCCACTTCCGCCTTCGCCCAGGCAGCAATCTCATCACGCACCGTCTCAATACTGTGGCGATGAAAAACACGATAGGTTTTGGCCCTGATTTCAGGCCCGCCTCCCTGCATAATCACAGTCAGGCGAATGATATCCTCGGAAATATACCGCAGCATCAGAGGCGCCGGCGCCAGCATGGCAGAGTCCTCATACAGCCCCTCCGACTGCTCAATGCGCTGTATATCGTCTCCCTTTACAGCCATCGGTCTGCCCGGCAGCGCACGCAGCCCCTGCCTTATGCCCTCGTAAATTTCCGCCAGCATACTGCCGGTAAGCTTCCGGTTGGGGCCTACCTCCAGAATCAAATGCGGTATGCCGGTATCATCGCAGAGAGGTGTCTTATTCTCCTCTGCAACTCTTGCATTCTCTAAAATCGTCTCCAGCGTCCATCTTGCCTGCGGATTTGTCTCCCTGTCAATCGCAGTCTGATAGGCCAGTTTCTGGTCACATCGAAACGTGGAACCTGCCTTTACCAGCGTATTCCTGACCTTTTCCGTTATGGTATCCATGCTTTCCTCCTGAAGTATATTTGAAGAATAAGTCATGCTTTTTCTTACTCTTTCTTCCAACCTTATTCTACTCATAAATAGATTTTCCATGTGCCGCTGCGATAATAGCCGGAAAGTCATGCACTTTAAGGAGATGGAGCGCTTCCATCCCCTCCTGCGCAAATGCAGCCACTTCCATGGACTCTACCCGGCTTCCAAGCAGCGCTGTCACCGGCGGTACCACTGCATAGACAGAATTATATTTTTCAAGAGCCTTCACCGTCTCAGGCTTTAGCGCGCCTTTACCAAGATGTATCTTCACGCCCGCTTTAGACAGTGACGGAATATTGCCTTCTATCTCCACTTTATTGCTGGAAGTAGGGCCAATGCCCGCCGGACTGACCGCCGTATGAAAAATCACGCTTCCTTTTAAGTCCAGCCCGTACTCCGCAAGTCTGCCTTCCTCAATCAGCTTTACAATTTTAGGGAGTACGGCATCCCTTCCCGTGAAAATATATCCGTCAAGCTCCACCATATCACCGGCATTGAGCCCGGCTATCGCTTCCTCAGAAGCCGGAACCTTCAGCTTTTTCATAATGTCCTCCCGTTTTACAGTCTCTGCGCCTCAATAACATATAAAAACAGCTTAACCGTATGTTATTCCCGCGGGGTTTCTGATTTATCCGCAAAATCTTCTCTTGCAATCATCCGAAGATATTCTGTCTCATCCTTTATCACGCCATATGCTTTTGCCTTGCAGTAGATCTTTCGCGCCCAGCTTCTGTGAGGCTTAATTTCATTCATTTTATTACCCTTCGGACTTTTCAGTACGCCTCCGGAAGCCATCAGGATCTGCATCGCATCCTTATACTCCTCCTCAGTCACTGCCTGCATGGCATTTACATATTTCACATGAGTGGGATGTATAACAGTCTTGCCCACAAATCCATTGGCACGATCAATAATAACCTCGCGCAGAAGCCCGTCTATAGCCTCATTTACCAGCCGCTTTCTCTTTAAAAGCGAACTCTGGAGACTGAAATCCAGATTCGCCTTAAATTTCATCTCCTTATTCGCCAGAAAGTATTCCCAAACCGGGCCGGAAACCACATATTCATTGTCCCTGCCGAACACATTCAGAATGTCGCAAAGGCATTCGCTGACGGTCATAATATCATAAATGCTGTAGTCCACACCTCTTCGCACGCCGAACGCAGAAGAAAAATCCGTGCCGCCCACACGCACGTTCAGAACCAGCTCTCTGTTTTCATCCAGAAACTTTTTCACTGCCAGTAAATTTTCCATGCGCGTCTCCTTAAACGCCACCTCTCTGCCCTCAATAATCGGCATAGCGTACAGCTTAAGGCTATACCGCTCATTTAACTCTTTAAGATGAGAAAAATATCCCTGCGCACTGCCGATATCAAATTTCGGAAACACAAATCCTGTCAGCACGTCCAGCAGCTCTTTGTCAAGCTTCCCGGTGATCGAATGAAACTGTTCCACTGAGCGCACTCTGAAAAAAATCAGCGGAAGCTCCTTTTCCGAAACCTGCCCTGTTTTTTTCGCGTTTGCCAGAACCTCCAAATATTTGGCGGCATTTTCCTCCACCTGCGGCAGAACCTTCTCGTCCACAGCATCTTCAAAACAGACTACCATAGAGCAAAGTCCGTCCACCTTCTTTTTGAGCACGATCTCCGCAAAATTGCGCAGAGCCGGCATGTAAAGCGTCGCTCCCAGACAGTAGGCAAGCTGCTCGCGCTCCGTATGCCTGTCAAACTCCTGCGGCTCCTCTAAAAATTTAAAATCTACATTATATTGATTTTGTCTCATGGCTCTAAATCCTTTTCCCGTAAATATAATCCTCTCAGGCTTACATCCTTTCCTTTGTCGTCATACACCGTAAGCCCCTCCACAACCGCTTTCGCAAGTCCCGGCAGAGCGCTGCGGTCTTTTGTTCGCACTAAAGCAGCCGCCACCCTGGCACTGCTTGCTTTATCGTTATCCATATGGGCGCCCTTCGTCTTGTGAAGGAACAGCGTGTCAAGAATCCCTTCCTCCTGAAGTTTTTCCGCCCCCTCAATATGGTCAAACACGCAGGGATATGCATGTATCTGCTGAGTCATATTATACATCTTGGGTCTGTGATATTCCATTTTAACCGGATTGCCAAGCCACGAATCAATAGCTGCATTTATGATATCAAACCCTGTATTTTCCTCAATGGTGCTAAAGCAGATACCGCCGCTGATGCGCGGTGCAAACTCAATAACCTTGATTTTTCCGTCCTTCACCATACACTGATAGAACATCGCAGTGTTGTCCAGATCAAACACCTCGGCAATCCTTGTGCCAAGCTTCTCCATATCTGCAGCCACCTGCTTTGAAACCACGGCAGGCGCAATGCTGGCATAGCACTTAATGCAGGTACCGTCCTCTCCCAGCTCACTGAAACGCTGTGATGTCAGCAGCACATGGGCTTTTTTATCCTGTATGAATGTATACACACTGACTTCCATGCCCTCCACAAACTCTTCTACCACAGCCGTGTGAGAGCGGCTCCAGTGCAGCGCATTTTCCACGGCCTTTGGTATGTCTTGCGGATGCTCTACCTTTTTGATGCCTGCCGATCCGCAGCTATCCGCAGGTTTTACCATGATCGGAAAATGAAGTCCTGCGTCATGCACCTCAGACACACTGTGTACAGAAAAATATCTTGAAGTGGGAATACCGTTTTCCCACATGATTTTTTTCATTTTCTCTTTATTGGTCACTTCCAGCGCTTTTTTATAGCTGTATGGATGAGGAAGCCCAAGCTCCTCAGCTACCTGACAGGCAATTCCGATTTGCTGATCCAGGCAGGTGCAGAGCACCAGCTTTGCATCATATTTTTTTGCAGCGGCAAGGACGGCATTTTTATCCATGGCGCTCTCCCGCAGATGCAAATCGGCCGCCTCCGCTGCCGGAGGATTTTCGAAATAGTCAATCAAAATTGTATAATAGCCCCGCTTTTTCAGCTTTTCCAGCAGATTTTTATGCGGCACGATACCTCCAAGCACAATCGCCACCGGCTTTTCGCTCATAACTCTCCTCCTGTTTATGCAATAGATCCCTTCGGCGAGTAAATCGCTTCCGGATAATAAGTATCAATCACTCTTTTCACCAGCATTACCTGCTTTGCTCTGGCTTTGGCATCCGCCTCCGTAGTGTCCCAGCTATGAGTTTTTGCCACAGAACCGCCGGTTTTCAGATAAATCGGCGCCGCAACACGTATCATTTCCGGTACCTCATAATGACGGATAAACCCTCCTGAGGAAGCCGGATTTTCGGTGTGAATATCAATCGGGATATCAATAGCCCGGCGCAGCCCTGAAAGCATCTGAAGCTGGATATCGCGTACCGGATTGATTGAATCCGCTCCGATACTCTCGATCAGCTTTGCGGAGCAGGGATTTCCATGACCTGTATGCGCTGACAACTTAAACTTGCAGTCCGGGGGGATCTCTCCTGCCTTTCTCGCCTCATTCAGTACCCAGAGACATCCCTCGTCATACATGATAAAATGACGGCATCCAAGCGCTGCCGCGCGCTTCACTTCCTCGATCGCACGCACAATCTGCTCCTGTCCCCTCAGGCGATACCCCATGCGCTGCCCCTCCGGTGTGTGTACCGAAGCGCTGGTGTCTGTAGTCGCACGCGGCCCAATCGCCAGAACGAGCTGCACCTGATATTGCTCTGCAAGCTCCACCATCTCCGTAATCTCTTTATCTGTCAGTGTATAAATTCCCTTTGTCTGAGTTACACGATGTATATAAAAATCATTTTTGTCCAATTCCTCTAAAAGCGCACGCATGGCCTTCGGCCCCTGAATCCCCGGGACCTCGAAACGATACTGCGCTCCGTCCGAAAAACGCTTGTCGGAATCAGGAAGGCTGTACATATCCCCCTCAGGCAGCCCCAGACTTTTCAGAAATGCTCTTGTTTTCGTCATACTGTTCTCTTCCATAGCTTATCCTCCAGTTCCTCATATCTTCCATTCTCATACAGTTCAATGTTCTGCATCGCAAGCCGCATCATCCTCTGAAACGCCTCCTGCGTCACACCGCCTATATGAGGCGATAATACCACATTTTCCAGGCGAAAGAAAGTATTATCCGCTGCAGGAGGTTCTTTTTCAAAAACATCAAGCCCTGCTCCCAGAAGCTTTCCTGATTTCAGTGCCGCCGCCAGTGCTTTTTCATCAATCAGCGGCCCCCGTGCTGTGTTGATGACAACACTTCCCGTCTTCATCCGCTCTATCTGCCCGGCATCCAGCATCCCCCGCGATCTTTCATTGAGGGCGCACTGAAATATTACAACATCCGACTGCATCAGCAATTCTTCGTAAGAAATCCATCGCAAATTGAGCTGCTTTTCCAACTCCCCGGACTTTCTCCTGGGACTGTAATACAAGAGCTCCACGTCAAATCCGCCAAGCATCCTTGCCGTCTTCTGCGCAATATGCCCCATCCCCACAAGCCCCACCGTCTTGCCGCAAAGCTCATGATTTCTTATGCCATTCTCCTGCTTTTTCCAGATACCTGACCGAACCTGTCCATCCACTGCCGCAGTTCTGCGCAAAACCGCCAGCAGCAGCATTACGGTATGCTCTGCCACGCTTGCCGCATTTACCCCCTGATTAACATAGATCGGAATCCCGTATTCTCCTATCGCCTGCACATCCATGGTATCCATGCCGACCCCTGTGCGCTGGATCATCTTGAGCCTTCCGGCCCGTGAAAGCAGTTCACGGTCAATGGGCAGCCTTCCTCCGGCAAGAAGATAATCTGCTTCAGGCACCAGCGCAAGCAGGGATTCCCTGTCTGCACGCTCCGCCATCTTTAACGTAAACCCTTCCGGAACTACTCTCTGTACAAGCCTGTACGGGGCTTCACTGTAGTGGTTTGTCATCACAATAACCGGCATACACTTCTCCATTTCTTCTCTTATCACTCATTCCCCAAAAACACCGTATTCATTCTTTTTCCAGAAGCTTCTTTAACTCTTCATATCTTCCGATATTCTGCGGCATCTGACAAATCAGAAAATCACACCTGCTGTTTCCTTCCACAGCGCAGCAGCCTTCCTCCGTCACAGCCACATCCCAGCCGATGGTGCGCACCTGCGGAACTTCAGAAGCCATCTCCTTTACCATCGCAAGCACCTTATCCCAGTTTGGAATCTGAAATCCGACAATCTGCGTACCCGTCACCGGATGGAAAATAAAACGTTTATTTTCCATGTTGACAGCCGTCGTAAACACAACGCCCGTTTTCAGATCGATCTCCGCGCCCATGCCGCCTCCGGCATGGAAGTTGTCCACACAGCCTTTTGATCCCATACGCAGTACGGCTGCAAATACATGAGGTTTTCCCTCTGACCACACAGTATTGACACGGATCGTATTTACGGTACTTGGATGCAGACTTCCCATTTGAGGATGCTGCACAATCGGCTCCTCCAAAATACAGCCTTTCATTTTGCTGCGCAGCTGCTTCAGAGTCTTTTTCGACTTTGCAGGATTGCACTTCCAGATACTGTTGCCGCCGCTTGTGTTGACCGCCTTTACAAAAAATTCTTCATGGCGCTCTGTAAATGCCTGAAACTGCTCCATGCTGCTCTTATCTACATCCAGCCAGTCACGGTGCAGATACTTTGTGAACATGGCATCAAAGGATGCTTTGTTATCCACCCGTTCGGCAAGCTCTTTGTCGTTGTATTTTTTTGCCAGAGCATCCTTGCGGAACTGTGTGATATAGCCTTTTCTCTGTCCAAAGGTTTTTTCATAAAATTTCCCGCAGAAATAATCACGGCAGCCGCACTTAAATGCCGCCGCACAAAAAATATAATCCGGCAGGTTCAGAAGTCTGCGCACACCTGTACACTGTTTTTTATTCTGCTTTACAAAATACAAAATACTGTCTTTCATATCCATTACTCTTTCGTCCTCCCAACTTCCGCCGCCCGCGGCAGCTTGTGCATTCCAAATACAACCAGCTCAATAAGCCGCAGACTGTTTGCAATAAGTGTCGCAAAGGCAAATCCCCAGATACCGCTCTGCATGGTAAATACTATGGCAAGCGGCAGATAAACAGCCGCATAGAGCACTTGAAGCATCATATGATACTTTGATCCAAGTGATGCTAAAATAGACGGCAAAATCAGCGACGCTGCAAAATTAATCACCTGCCCTGCATTAACCACAAGATTCAGGCCCTGTAAATCTCCGTAGAGATTCGGATACAAAAGCTTTACATACAGAGGCGTACCCACCAGACATACAAGGTAAAAGGCTGCTCCCACTGCCGTATAGAGGACCGTCGTCTTCCAAAAATCCTCCCTTGTCATTTTTTTCTTATCCGCCGACATATAGCTCAACGCAATATTGTTGATCGGTCCCACAAAAAGCTGCAGTGTTTTTCCGATCATCGACACTACATAAAACAATGCCACGGCTTTGGCATCCAGTAAATTTTTCAGAATCATCCGGTCTGCATTTGTGATACCCTCAAACACCAGATACGACATCAGCAGAAAAAGGATATGCTTTGCCACAAGCCCTGTATTTTCCGTGCGCGGCTCTTTTTTGAAAATCGTTCCGAATGCAAACATATACAGGGTGGCAATCACCTCTCCTGTCAGGAAAATCCAGAACCACTGCCCGGTAAATGCATAAATAACGGCGCCAAGTCCATATCCCGCCGTCAGTATCACAAAATACAGGAAATATTTTTTATAGTTCAGCTTCAGCCGGTACTCTACATTCGCGTAATAGCGCAGCACGGTAAACAGCACAATCAGTCCAAAAGCCACAATTTCTCCGATGCCATGCACGTAAAAGGAAAAGATAAATGCTCCGGTCACAGCGCCAAGCGGTGCCAGAATGCGAAGCAGGCTGTTATAATCCCCATTGGTAGCAGGAAACTGATTGCGCAATACCAGACGATTGCTGCAGAACGACATACCCATAGCCTGACCGATGATATATACAATGCTCATGTAGAATACTACATTGCCCAGATAATCTTCACCCATCCGGTAATTGATATACGGGTAAATAATCAACTGCAGCACTCCGTTCATCAGCACAGAGGCCCCTACTGTATACACCAAATCCGATATCAGCTTTTTCTTTGCTTTTATAACTTCTATCATTTTCATTTGCTGCATCTACCTTCTGTTTCTTAGTTTTACTATATTCTCCCTGCATCCTTTGCTGATCTGTGCCGCAGCAGCCAGCTTCGCAGATGCAGATGTAATGCTCCAAACAGTTATTTTTTTGTTTTCACTGTATCATGCACTTCACTTGCCTCGTAAATGAGCTGATCCTTACGATCCAGGCTCCCCGCAGCATCTTTCGGCACATTCAACGCCTTATGCACACTGTACTGAGGCTTGTTGCTCAGAATCATATACATGCGCCCGATATACTCGCCCAGAATCCCAAGCATCATCATAATCATGCCGCCGATAAACAGCAGAATTGCAATTGTGGATGTATAACCGGCAGGCACCGTCGGATGCACCAGCTTACGGATAACAATATATATCCCAAATAGAAAGCCAAGGCCTGCACAGCTCACTCCCACAAAAGAGGCCATTCTCAGCGGCACAATTGAAAAATTTGTAAAGGAATTAAGCCACAGCCCTACCAGCTTTTTCAATGTATAACCGGAACTCCCCTCAATTCTCTTCTTATGCTCGATATCCACATTTGCAAATTTATCTGTCACACACAGTAGATAAGCGCCCGCCGACGGAAAAGGACTGTGATAGTTTTTGACACACTCAAGAGCAAACCTGCTCCAGGCCACGAAGGAAGAACGGTGTATTCCTTTCGGCTTGTTGCCCGTCCACTCTGCAATTTTATTGTGCAGATCACTTGTCATTTTCTTAAAAAGGGAAGTCTTTTTCTTTGGAAAATGAGCGTAAACCACATCATAACCTTCCTCTACCTTTGCAACCAGTTTAAAAATTCCGTCCGCAGGATGCTGTCCGTCGTCATCCATATAGACAAGGGCGTCTCCTGTCGCATACCTGAGCGCCGCGATTTTCGCCGAGGCCTGTCCATGATTTCTGGACAAATTCATACCGATGATATGATCATCCTCCTCGCAGAGCTGTGTAATCACCTCAAATGTATTGTCCGGCGAACCATCGTTCACCAGGATCATCTGATATTCGTATCCCTCATGCTTTGAAAATTCCTCCCGAATCGCCGCAACCACCTTAGGCAGTGTCTTCGCCGACCGGTAACACGGGATGCAGACCGAAATAACCATCTCATTTCCTCCCAAATCCTGTAGCTTACTCTTTCTTTAATCAACCAGTATCCTGTCAATTTTCTCATTGATCCGCAGTTTCTCTCGAAATTTTCTCTCCAGAAACGCAAGAGCCATTGCGAGTGCTGCAGACAGGCCTATAAGTACTGCGTAAATCACCTCTGCCTGCCCGAATCCGTATATAAAGTCATGCAGATAATAGGACTTTAAAAACGTGTGCGTCAGAAACATGTACATAGAATACCTTCCAAAAAACCGCAGCATCCTGTAAATCCATCCCTCGCCGCTTCCGCAGCACAACACGCCTGCGATGGACACTGCGCTCAACGGATAAATCAGCACCCACAGCCTGTTGCCTGTCCTTATTTTAAGTACCAACAACCCCGCGATTACCGCCAGATAAGCCAACGCGCCCATTATCCGATATCCTGTCCTTTTTCCCAAAATAGCGGATATCCTGTCAAAAAACCTGCGTTTTTCACACCAGACACCAACGGCAGCCGTCAACAGACAGAGCATAGCCTGGTTGTTCTGCAATTTCAGAACCACCATCACTGCAGCAAGCGCCGGTACCAGAAGCAGCCCTATTTTCTCCGTAAGCTTCCAGATAACCGGCAGTACAAAAATCAGCAGTATCGCCACCGACATATACCACCAGGTAGGATTCATAGTCGGAGTATCTGTAAAATACGTCATGCCAAGCATATCAATCACAGCGTAAAGCACACTTTTTGCTCCTGTCCCATAGACCTCCCGATAGCTCCGCATCCCGCCCGCCTGGCAAAAGACAAATGCCAGGACATAAACAAACAGGAACGAAACCATTAGCGAAACGTAACGCCGCAGCGTCAGCTTGCCAAAATGCTTCCTTCCCTGTCCGATTGTTTCATATTTTGCTGCCATACCATACGCCGTCACAAACACAAATGCAGGAACGCATATTTTACAGAAACGTGCAGCAGCAACCATTTGCTTCGTATTAAGCAGCAGATAGCTCACCGGCAGCCCGTGAGCTGAATCTCTACTGTAAAACAAGTGATGCAGAAGCATAAGTAAAATCGCAATTCCTTTCATGGCCTGACTGTCATTTTTCGTGAAAGTTCTGTTCATCAGACAAATCTCCACAGCCTCCGCAAAATCGCAGAGATGTATTTATAAGCTTTTTATCTTTTTAAGTATATTCTATTTTGGGCGATAAGTAAAGAGACTTTATTCCCTGATCCTCTCGTCTTCGTTGTCCGATTCCGATACTCCGGGCTCCGTTTCATTTCCAGTACTTATCTGAAAATTCCTGATCTCAGGCACTGCCGCACACTACGAAAATTTCTTCACAATTTTCATAATCTCCCTCATGGTATTCAGCGTATCTTTCATTTTTTTATGCTCCATGCTGTGCCCCGCACCCGAAAAGCAATAACGCTGCACTCCGTGCAGTCTGCAGAACTCCTTCAATTTTTTCGAGTCCAGATATTTATCCTTGTCTCCGCAGATCACAATATTTTTTACGGACTTCATATAAGGGAACGTCTGCTCAAGCGGCGTCATAAAAATATGACGGATCAACGGCATATCCAGACTTGTGGTGCTCTCCCATTCTGCTTCCGATTTTCCATCCGCGGATATCCGGTACTTTTCCTGCTCCAACTCCTGTTCCAGCCAGCCCGCAATCACTGTCCCAATACTTTTCGACACAAAAAGAATCTCGTCATATTGTCCCAGATCCTTCTCCTTAATACGTTCCTTCACATACGGAAGCGTTTCTTTGATATTCTCTTCTATAGAAATCATATCCTTTACATCTCGATGCTCTGAATAATGCATCAGCAAGGTATCGTATCCCTTGCCGCGGCAAACAGACTCCGCATAATACAGCAATGGACAGTCCACACCGTAACGCCTCCCCGGGAAAAATACTGCCAGTTTTCTCTTCATTTTCTTCTCCTTTCGGATTTTGTGACTTTTGATCCAGGTACTATACCATCAGTATAGCATATAACCCGGCAAAAACAACAGGCAACGCCTTTATGCTTATTACAGGATATAAACAGATCAGAAATTAGAAAAATTTCCGCACCCTCTTTGATTTTTTATATTTTTATGTTACACTGCAAGAAGTAAAAAAACAAATTTTAATTTTTTATAAATGAAGGAGAGTATACCTATGGGAGGATTATTTGGAGTTGCTTCAAAAACCAACTGTATTATGGATCTGTTTTACGGAGTAGATTATCACTCACATCTGGGGACCAGAAGAGGCGGTATGGCCACCCACGGTCCGGACGGCTTTCGCCGCTCTATCCACAATATCGAAAATTCCCCTTTCCGTACCAAATTTGAGCACGATGTTGAAGAGCTTACCGGAAATCTTGGTATCGGCTGTATTTCTGACTACGAGCCTCAGCCTCTTCTCATCCAATCGCATATCGGCAGCTTTGCCATTACTACTGTCGGTAAAATCAATAACACAGAGGAGCTGCTGAACAGCGTTTACGAAAACGGGCACTCCCATTTCCAGGAAATGAGCAGCGGTCAAATCAATGCAACAGAACTGATTGCCGCTCTCATCAGCAAACAGGATTCCTTTGTTGACGGGATCCGCTATGTTCAGGAACATGTAAATGGTTCCATGACGCTGCTTCTGATGACAAAAGAAGGCATTTATGCTGCCAGAGACAAATATGGCCGTACACCGCTTGTTATCGGCAAAAAGGAAGATGCTTACTGTGCCGCTTTTGAGAGCTTTTCCTATATCAATCTTGGCTATTCGGATTATAAGGAGCTTGGTCCCGGCGAGATTGTCTATATCACACCGGAAAGTGTAGAAACGGTCAATCCGCCGCAGAAAAAAATGCGCATCTGTTCTTTCCTGTGGGTATACTACGGTTATCCGACCTCTTCCTACGAGGGTGTCAATGTAGAAGAAATGCGTTATAAATGCGGCTCTCTTCTTGCAAAAAGAGATGTGGGAACTGTAAAACCGGATGTCGTAGCCGGTGTCCCCGATTCCGGTGTTGCACACGCCATCGGCTATGCCAATGAATCCGGTATCCCCTACGCCAGACCTTTTATCAAATATACTCCGACCTGGCCGCGTTCCTTTATGCCGACCAACCAACAGCAGAGAAACCTGATTGCCCGCATGAAACTGATACCTGTTCATGCTCTGATTAAAGACAAAAAGCTTTTGTTAATTGACGATTCCATCGTTCGCGGAACCCAGCTTCGGGAAACCACAGAATTTCTTTATCAGAGCGGTGCAAAAGAGGTACATGTCCGCCCGGCATGCCCGCCCCTTCTTTATGGCTGCAAGTTCCTGAATTTCTCACGTTCAAAATCGGAGCTGGATCTGATCACCAGAAGAATCATACTGGAGCGTGAGGGCGAAGATGCGGAAAAATATCTGGACGAGTATGCAGATCCAAACAGTGATCGCTATGCGGAATTACTGGAAGAAATCCGCCGCAAACAGAATTTTACCAGTCTGCGCTATCACAGACTGGACGATCTGATTGCCTCCATCGGAATCGAGCCATGCAAAATCTGCACCTACTGCTTTAACGGAAAAGAATAAAATACCCGGAAGCTATATGTGAAACACGCTCTGCGAGTTTCACTGTTGAAAAAATAAAAACCTGCTGTCATGGCAGGTTTTTATTTTCATTAATTTCTATAATCAGAAACACTCGCTAAATCTGTTTATGACAGATGTCTTACTGTCCTTGTCTTCTTTAGACGGGTTTCCAAACTTGTAAAACTACATGCTCTTTCTCTCCGCAATCTCCGCCATTTTAGCTGCATTCAGCCTTGTATCGCCATGTACGCGGCTGTAGGACAAATAGCCATTCATACGATCAATCTTAGTCAGATTTCTTGAGCCGCATTTCGGACACACATCCATCTCCAGCTCCTGATGGCCGCAGTCATCACAGTAGGCCAGTGACAGGTTAACTCCCTCATAATAGCCCAGATCCATAGCACGGCGTATCAAGCTCTTGATCGCTTCTATATTATAATCAATCGGATAACGTACATATTGGATTTTTCCGCCATTGCACAGCTCCCAGAAGCGGCCTTCCAGATCCTGCTTTTCTATCGGGGTGATATCCTCAGTTACGTGGCAGTGAAAACTGTTGCTCACATAAGGTCTGTCTGACACATTCTCCACAATGCCGTACATTTTGCGGAACTGCTCTACCTGCAGACCGCACAGACTCTCTGCCGGCGTGCCGTAAATTGCATACAGCCAGCCATCCTCCTCTTTAAACTCCGTCACCTTTTTATTGATATACTCCAGCACTTCCAATGCAAACTCACCGTCCTCGGTAATGGACTTGCCGTTGTACAGCTCCTGCAGCTCGTTGAGGGCTGTGATACCAAACGATGAGGTCATCGGCTTCAGCAGCTTTTTGATGCGCTCGTGAGGCTTCAGATGACCGCCGTAAAAACCGCCCTCGCAATAAGCCAGAGGGTTAGTGGAGGCCTTCATTGCTCCCAGATATTCATAGGTGCGCTTGTGCAGATTACGGATCATTTCCAGATAATAATCCAGTACCTCATAAAAGTCGCGGCTCTCAGAACGAGATTTTGCCAGAATCATCGGGAGATGCAGGCTCACCGCACCTACATTGAAACGCCCGGTAAATACAGGTACATCCTTGTCATCCGCCGGATACATGCCGCCTCTCTCATACCAAGGACTCAAAAATGCACGGCAGCCCATAGGACTTATCACCTTCCCATACTGCTTATACATGCTGGAAATGTAGCCTTTCCCTGTCATGGAAAGCCAGTCCGGATACATCGTCTTTGAGGAGCAGGCAACACCTGCCTCAAAAACATCTTCGCAGGTACCGCCTATGCCATGCAGCTTTTCATCATACAAGAATACAATCTTCGGAAACAGCACCGGTTTTTTATTGCCCGGCTTACCCTGACCTCCTCTGTGAACATTCAGAAGAGAGATACTGCACATTTTCTCAAAAGGCTTTGTCCCAAGGCCAATCGTCACTGTGACAAACGGATAATCTCCGCGTGAAGAGCCTACCGTATTCAGCTTATATTCTATACCCTGCCAGCCCTGGTCAAAATCGCGTTTTACTTTGTTCATGGCGTATTCTTCCGCCTTTTCTTCTGCTCCCGCCCAGGATGCATCGGCATATTTCATAAACTCTTCTTTGTACTTTTTATAGCTCTTTTCCGCGTAGGGATTCAGCACCTTATCCATCTCGGGAACGGTGAAGCCCCCGTACTGCTGGGCAGCCGTACTCAGGATAATATCTCCGATGACATCAAACGCCGTATCAAGCGTCTTCGGTTCATTGTACCACACATTTCCCATCTCAAACCCGCCGGTCAGCACTGCGGAAACGTCAAACAGACAGCAGTTCATGGTATCCAGTCTTGCCGACTGGTCGTGAATATAAATATAGCCGTCCTTACACGCCTGAAGCTCATCGCGAGTCATAAAAAATTTGCGGTACAGCTCCTTATTCAGCTCATTAAAAATCAGGCTGCGCTTTGTAGCAACCAGAGCGCTGTCCGTGTTTGCGTTGCTTTTATCGCCGATATAACGGATAGACTGACTTTTCGTATAAACCTCATCCATCATATGAATAAAATCCAGCTTGTAGTTGCGATAGTCACGATAGCTCTTTGCAACTGCCGGATTTACCTGCTCCAGCGCGCCTTCTACAATATTGTGCATCTCCTGTATCGTAATCCCCGGCCGCCCAAGGGATTCTGCACGTTCTCTTGCAAATTTACAGATAAAGGAAATCTCATCATCGGAAAATGTATACAAAATGCGGGCAGCCGATTTATTGACTGCCGCAATAATTTTATCAACGTTAAATTCTTCTTCCGTTCCATCTTTCTTTATAACATGCATATAAAGCCTCCTACTATATCTTGTGTATTTCAAAGTATATTTGTTTATTCCAATCAACATGTAGACATAGTATATACCATATCATCCAGTACGTAAAGAGGCTTTTGCAACTTTTATCACAGAAACTTTTTCAGCTCCTCAATGTTCTTCTCTTCCCTCTTCAACTGCTTTCTGGCAAAATCCAAGACCTCTCTGTCGTCTCCGGCATAATCGTGAATCTGGCGCGACAGCTCGGTTACTCCCATGGTACCGCCCTGGATCACCATCTCAGCAAGCCTGGAGGTCGGCATATCCTGCATACTTTTCATACTGATATTCATATGAGCCATCATCTTGGATATAGCCGGAGCTTCTTTTTTCTGGTCCGCGTGACGCGCCTGCAGCATTTTTCCGCTCTCACGGAATGCCTCTTCATATTCCTCCATCTGTCTGCGTATCACATCTGAAAATTTACCGTCACAAGACGCCTCAAGCACATGGCGAAGCGTATCCTGACCCATATCTGCATTTTTGTGGATATCATTCAACATTTTGATCTCTGTTTCCATCTGTATACCTCCTTTTCGTTACATTGTGCCCGGAAAGGAGATTTTTTATTACATTTATCCTTTACTTATCCCCTCTTTTTGCAGTACCTGCAAACTCCGATAAGCTGTATCGAAAAAACAGCAGGCTTACCACTGCTGCCGCCGCAAAATACACAGCATCCCGCATATGCTGCAGTATCTGCATATCCCTCAGTGAAAGCACCCATCTTTGCAGCTTCTGATAATCCGTGAGCTTTTCCCGTAGCAATGACTGCCAAAACTCAAAATCCGACCACATGGAAGGCAGATAATCTGCAGAAAAGGTAAAGGTCAGTGCCGCAAGCTTTTGGGCTGCGGCAAATCCCAGAACCGCAAGCAATATCTTCAGCAGTATACCCGTTCCCCGCGGCGCCGTACATCGATATAAAAATATCCACAGCATGAAAAACGCTGTCCACACCGGCACCATACAGGCAGCTCTCGCAAGCGCCCCGTAAAGTCCGCTTTCCATAAATGCAGCGGGCTCCGCCCCAAGCTTTTCATAAAGGATGCTTTTTGCTGTGGATGCCGTCATTTTACCATCCGTGTTGTCAAGCAGCACCTGCTGATAATCCCTCTGCTTATCTCCGGAAACAGCGGCAAAAAAGCGGCGGCTCTTTAATATTCCACGCACGACATAACTTTTTCCATCCGACTTCATTTCTTCGCCCACTACCTGAACAGAACCAAAAAGCGTCTCTGCCATCCTGCTGCTTATCATACATCCTGCATAGTCATCAGACAGTACATAGCTTCCGCTCAACAACATATCCGGAAAAACAAGCTCTTTGTTCCCCATAATTTTCAAAAACATTCCCGAAGCATTTGCTCCTGTATCTATGTTTTCAAATATCCCCTCCTCCTCGCTCCACGCAGCAATCTGGTTTTCAAGAGCCTTTTGCTCCTTTTCAAGAATTTTCAGTTTATCGTACTCAAGGGAAACTCCGTAATAGACGCCAAAGCTGTTTTTTGCCTTTCTCACCTGATTCTGTTCCAGAATAGCGGCACAGACAAAAATAACAGAAGCTGCCAGAGCTGCCAGACATAGGACCCTGTTTTTCAGGTTTCGCATCTTATAATCCGGTGTACCTTTACCATCTCTCATAGTCTGTCTCTCATTCTGCCGGGCGCACCCTGTCATCTGCCGCAATATTTTTATTGCTTCCCGTGATAATATCATCGTCACGTCCCAGATTTCCGGTGACAGCAGCATAGGCTTCATCTTTTTCTTCCACAGTCACATTTACTCTTCGGGCCGTATACTCCGTTCCAAGCACTGTGCTTCCCTCCTCAAGCACCAGACAATACGTTCCTTTATCATCTTCCCTAAGAGCGCCCAGCGGAATCCTCATCTGATACGACGCGGCTGTATCCTTCTCCATGCGATAGGAGGCCGAAGCGCCAAAAACCAGATTCTCCCCGTCAAACGGCGCTGTAAAACTCATGTCATCCGCAGAGCTTCTGACTTGCTCCACAGAGGTCTCAATGTCTTCTGCATGCCCTGCAATGGAGATTTTTATACTGTCTCCTGCCTCAAGTTTTGACAGATCATCCATCTCCAGCTCTCCTTTAAACTGGAAGCCTCCGTACCCCAGCAGAATTACCTCCTGTCCAGTGGTAATAAAGCCTGCCTCCACAGGGTTTTTCTCCACCACGCCATCCTCAGGAGCTTTTACAATCCCATCCGCTGCAATCAGTTTTTTTATTTTGTCCATCTCATTCTCTAAAAGTTCCAGATCAATTTTCGTAGATTCCTGTTCCAATCCGTTCATCCGGGAGGCCTTTTCCTGATTCTGTCCATCGGCCGCATCGGACATTCCGGCGATATCCAGAGCATCCTGAGCCTGATTTAATACATCCTCCATGGAATCCGTCTTATCTTTCGCACTGCTTTTATTCACCTTCAGCTCCGCAAGCGCCGTATTATATACCTGCTGTGCCGCAGCCACGCTCTGCTCATATTCCTGCTGTGCCTGCTTAAGACTTTCGGAATACTCCTTTTGTGCCTCTGTTTCCCGTTCATTCAGTTTTTGCAGTTGTATATTTACAGCATCCATATCCGTCTGACTGTCATCGGATAATTCATTACTCTCCTTTTCCTTGGCACTTAACTCTAACTGCTGCTTTTCATTTAATGCTTTTCTCTCTGTCTCGATCTGCGCAAGTGCCTCATTCAGCTTCTCTTTTGCTTCCTCCTCTGACGTTTTACGTTTCTCTTTTGCCATCTTCTTTGCCTTCTCAAACTTATCTTTGAGCTTTTCTTTTCCTGATTTCTCCTGATCCGCTGCCGCCTTGTAATCCTTTTGCGCCTCCAAATAGTCCTCCTGCGCCCGGTTCCATGCCCTTGCAGCGCTCTCAGACGCTGAAACGCGTGCATCGGCAGTGCCGGACACTTCCTGACTCTCCAGTTGGAGCTGCAACTTTTTTACTTCCGCTTCTTTTTTCTGAAGCTGTTCCTTCAGGTAATCCAAATCGCAGGTTACGATCGGCTCCCCCTTTTCCACCTGTTCTCCCGCTTTTCTTGTCTCCTGCACACGGACATTTTCCGGAAGCGCCACCATACGTGTCTTCTTTGCCTCAATGACGCCTGTCCCTTCCACACTCACCGTCAGTTTTCCTTCTTTAATGTTTGCCGTCGTCACTTCCGGCACAATGGCAGTTGCTGCCGCTCTTGACACTACTGTGCATACAATCATCAGCGCAAAAAAGCCGGCAAGCATTTTTGTAATCCAGCCTTTCATTTTATCCATCCACTCTTACCGCCTTTCTTTTACTCTTTCAATCCCGAAGCTGCGATTCCCTGCTCCAGATATTCCTGGCCAAACAGGAAAATAAACAACGCCGGAAGAATCATCACTACGGATGCCGCAAACGAAACACTGATCCTCTCTGTGGTAATGCTTGGCAAATACAGCGACAGGGGAAATTTTTGCTCTGATTTTAAAAACGTCATTGGCGCCTCAATTGCATTCCAGTATTCCAGAAAGCTCAACAGTCCTGCTGAGAAAATCCCGGGCATCCCCAGCGGTAATCCAATATGAAAAAAAATATACAGCTCTCCTGCTCCGTCAATTTTAGCTGCCTCTATCAATGAATTTGGGATCGCCCTGAAAAATTTTGTCATAATAAACACAGGAAAAGTAGAAAAAACTGCCGGAAGCACCACTGCATACACCGTATCTATCAGCTTCAGCCTGGACAGTACCAGATAACTTGAGGTCATAGTCACCTGAAAAGGCAATATCATTAAAATCATATACAAAATAAACAACACTCTCCGTCCCGGAAAATCATACCGTCCAAAAGCCCAGGCCGCCGTTGTGCCAACGATAAGCTGTCCTGCCAGAATCGCCGCTGTCTGTTTACAGCTATTCCAGAACATCACAAAAAACCCCGGACTGTCAAGCAGCAGCTCCACATATGCACGCAATGTAGGATACATCGGAAAAATCTTCCATCTCAGATCACCCTCTCCACCTCCAAGCACACTCCCGTAGCTCTGTACAAGCTCCACACGCCCCATGAGAGAATTGGTAAAAATCGTGAATATCAGAAGCACCAGAACAATGCCAGTCAGAATGAGCAAAACTGCACCGATTATTTTACCTTTTTTCATTCTCTTTGCTCCCACCTTTCGTTGAAAATCTGAACGACAGCCAGGATTATCCCAAGGACCAGCGCCGTCATGACCGCCGCCGCTGTCATCTTCTGGATATCCAGCTTCAAAAACCAGTTATTAAACACATGCTGAAGCATGTAAATCGAATCCTGAGGATAGTTCCCTGAAATCAGCCAGGCTTCCCGATAGACCTTAAATCCGTTTACCAGAGAAAGCACTCCCGTCAAAAACAAATACGGCAGAAGCAGCGGCAGCGTTATATAGCGGAATATCTGCCGCCTTCCCGCGCCATCCATCCTGGCCGCTTCGTATACGTTTTGGGGAATAGCAGCCAGTCCCGCCAGCCAAAGCACCATATCATAGCCCAGATTTCTCCATAAATAGGCAAACACAAGTACATAAAAGGATGCTCCCGTATGCATCCAGTCTACCCCATCAAGGCCAAACAGGGAAAGCATCTGATTAAAGATGCCCGCCCTGTCAAATGCCAGCCTCCAAAATAATACTACGGCTGCCACTGGAATCGCCATTGGCATCAGAAAAGCCGCTTTGATCAGCTTCCGGCCTTTCTGAAAAGAATTTAAAAGCAGCGCTGCACCCAACGACAGAACCAGCAGCAGAGGAATACACACTGCCAGAAACCGAAAAGTATTGCCTGCAGCCAGATAAAACGCCTTGTTTGTGAGAACCGTTTTATAATTTTCCAATCCCGTAAAAGCTGTTCCCGCAGCATTTGCAAAGGAACGCCTGACGACATCCAGAAATGGAACAAGAATAAATATGCCAACCCCTGCAAAACTTGGGAGCAGAAACAAATAAGCATGTCTATTCTGCCAGATACGTATCCACCGTCTGCGCCATCTCTTCTGCCGCCACTTCTTCCGACAGCCCGTCATTGAAATATCTGTCCGCCGCATCCAAAAATGCCTCCTGTACTGTGGAGTCCAGCACAAACGGTGTCTCCACCTGCTTGAAAATTTCGATAAATGGTTTCATCTCTTCTGCCGTAGGATATCCATAGTTATGCATGATTCCATCCCAGCCTGACGAGCCCATACTGTACAGGGTCTTACCCTCCGCCACCTTAGCCAGATTATCGATACTTTCAACTCTCACCGGCAAGTCCCGCTCTGTTGCCGTCTGTACTGCATCCGATAAAACGGTCTCAATAAATGCCTGCGCCAGCTCCTTCTGTCCGGATATCTCAGTAATGCCAAGAATACTGCTTGGAACGTAATATCCATGAATACTTTCCGCCTTCAGATTCAAAGGTTTCTGCGCATCACAGATATCCGCCAGCCCATAGCATGCACTCACCCCCTTCATTCCGACACAAGTCTCATCATAGTAAGTCTCACAGCCTGACAAATCAAACGGTGTTGTCAGCAGGAGTCTGTCTGTGGCTTCTTTTCTCACTTCCGTCCACTCCTGTTGAAATTTTTCCATATATTCCTGATTGTTGTTATCGCCTATTTTCTTCGCATCTTTTAAAATCCGTGCAATTTCATCCTGCTGCACTACCCCGTTTTCATCCAAAGCATTCGCATAGTCCAGCGCAAACAACATTCGCGCAATTCGGCTGTACCCATTCACTCCGGTCACGAGCGCTTTTTCATTCTTCTCCATATATTTTTCCAGTGAATCCAGACTCTGCATTGCGCTGCGAAGTTCATCCGTGCCATACATAACCGGAACGACCATACCTGTCGGGATGCTGTAAATCTTCCCATCCTTTTTGGCGCCTTCCAATACTGCTTTCAGTACAGTACCATTCTTTTCCAGCTCACCGCCAAGTGCACTGATATCTGCAAGTACTCCTTTTTCAATGTAAGAATCCATCGGCAAGCCATCCAGCACCAGCACATCGGCGCCCTGACCGCCCAAAAGCTCCGTATTCAAAGCCTTAATGATATCCTCCGTCTCGCCAAGGTCATATTCATCATAGGCATACTGATATTCTACCTTCACATCAGGATTTTCCTTCTGAAACACGTGCACAGCCTCCGTAATCTTACTGTTTTCCTGAAGTCCGTAAACCGTCAGCGTCTGCGACGGCACAGACAGTGCTTCTTCATCATATACGTAATGCTTTACCTCTACCTTTGAAATATTCTCTGAAGAATAGACAATATAAAAATCCTCCGCCGAGCCTGTCTCAAAATCCCTCATCATCTGGCTGCTGGCACTCATGCTTCCAAGACTTCCGTCAAATACCTGCTCCAAAATACTGCCGTCTTCACGAAAGCTCCAGATTCCATCCTTATTTGCCAGATAATATCTGCCTTCTCCGCCCCCTGCCAGATTTCCCTGCTTTTGTTCACCGATTGCAATACGCTTTTCCTCTTTTCCGGTCTGTGTGTCATAAAAGACAATATCCGTTTCATTATCCGCAAGCGTTGCCAGAATATCCCCTTCCATGAGAAACATCTGATCCTCACTTACATTGATCCGGTGCGTTGAAAGCTCTGCTTTCTGCTTCCCGCTCGCTCTGTCATACACGATAACGTCTTCATTTCCGGAGCTCAAAAATGCAATATCGCCGCTCTGTGTAATTTCCATATAAAATGGATAAAATACCTGACTTTTCTGAGCCTCGGCAGATAAAACCGAGAGCTTAAGCTCTTCCGTTCCAGAATCCGTGTGTGTATAGAAATGCCAGGGAATCGGCTGCATTTGTGCAGATTCCGCATCCGCTTCTTCTGCCGCAGCTTCTTCCTGCGCAAGCAGATAATACGCACCATCCTGTCCATATCTAACCCAATATACACTGTTTCCCTGATTTATAATCTCGTTGATCCAGTCACAGTCTGCTTCACTCCAGTTTCCGTCATATTGGTACTGTTTCATACTCATATCAGCATCGTAAAGTAAAATCTGAAGTTTTCCATCCAGATCTTTGCAGCTATAGCAGTACGTGTCATCCTCACCCCATGGCGCTTCCATATCCTGCTCCACATAACGCCCCATTGCTCCCGGAGTACCTCCGCCTTTTGCGCCGTCCTGCCCAGTATCCGCAGAGGCATCTGCCCCTGCTTTTGCAGAGCCTTCATCTCCCTGCTGTCCCTTCGCGCACCCTGTCAGCATTCCTGCCGCAAGAGTGACCGCAGTAAGGATTGCCGCTGCCTTTTTCCATTTCTTTTGAAATTTGTTTAAACTCATATTCCCATACTCCTCTCCGGTGCCTGCACCATCTTTGTTCAGCTATTATAGCCTGCTTCCTTTACAGGATAACAGGGAAATCTCTAAAAATCTTTTAAAAGATGAAAAGCATCTTGCTGAAAAGCATCTTCATATCTCTCAATACTTTTTGAGATTTTTTAGAGATATTTATGATAAAATATATAATATGCTGCCGATACTCTCCCCGCATGATACTTGCGGATTACTGCCTATAGCATCAGAGTGCACGCTCTGCAAACTTACACAGCACCGCCAAATATCCGCACAAGTGCGGCTGCCTGGCTCGTTGCTCGCGGGAATAAAACTCTTATTTATAAACGAGGTGCAAATTTATGCGTATTCTTTTTGTTGAAGACGATGCGGCCCTGGGGGCTGCGCTGAAAATACATCTGGAAAAGGCCGGCTACGCTGTTGATATTTGTCAAAACGGCAGCGACGCTCTTTTCTACGCCCTGCAGAACACCTATGATGTGATGCTTCTGGACCGTATGCTTCCGGAACTGGACGGCCTGTCGCTTTTGCATACTATTCGAAGCAGGGGCATTCACACACCTGTTATCATGGCTACTGCAATGGATACCATATCGGACCGGATTGCAGGGCTTGACGGTGGAGCCGACGATTACCTGGTTAAACCTTTTGACATCCAGGAGCTACTCGCCCGAGA
>ERZ809224.815-NODE-815-length-26005-cov-22.025356_pt1 | contig 26005 bp, 29 predicted proteins | sample MGYA00520513_ERZ809224 | MGnify/ENA primary metagenome ERZ809224 (study PRJEB31576, sample SAMEA3212658) | Homo sapiens | biome: human-gut; feature: human gut; material: fecal | place: Sweden | collected 2012 ... | reverse complement strand
AACCCTTATAGGGTTAAAGAAATACCACCCGTTTTACGGGTGGATATTTATTTTTAATAATCTAATGAAAATGGATATATTAAATAAATATAAAGTTAATATAGGTGATGATACAAATAAAAATTATTCAGCAGAGGGAAAAACAAAAATAGAAGGAAAAGATGGTTATCAAACAGTATTTAAGAGTGAAAATAGAACATATAATGAGTATAAACAAAATGAAATAGCAAGTTGGGCGCAAAATAGTTATTGGGGTGGAACAATGGAAGAAAATGGCTGTGGAATAACAGCAATGTCTATTATACTAAGCGGTTATGGCATAAAAGAAACTCCAGAAGATTTAAGAAAAAAATATTTTCCACACTTAGATGGAGAAGATATTTGCAAAGAATTAAAGGGATATGGAATAGATAATTCTGATTTTGTTTTTAGTACTGTATATTTTTCTAAGTCAAAAATTATAAAACATTTAGAAAAGGATAAACCAATTTTAATTTGTGTATGGGATAAACCAGATTTAAGATGGACAGAAAAATCTCATTACATGGTACTTCTTGCAACAGATGGAAAAAACAAAGTTTATGTTTCAAATCCTAATGGAACAAAATATGAGAGTCCTTCAGGATGGTATGAAACTGGAGAAATTCTGCCATACATAGCAAAAGCTTTATTTATTGAAGAATAAATATATTTTAAAAGATGTAACAGTTTTTAATTTATATATTTTGTAATTTAAAAACTGTTATTTTTTATATAATTATTAAAACTCTTTGAATTTAATATGCTACAAGTTATATAGAGCAAAAAACATAATTGTAAATTTACATAAAATATGCTATAATAAAAAAGTATTAAAAAAAATAAAAGGAGTAAAAAATGAATTTAGAAGAAGAAATAAAACATATTAAAGAAAGAAATCAAAGAGTAGAGAAAGATAAAGAATGGGAAACTAGCTGGACTAGAAGAATTTGTATATGTATACTAACATATATTGTTGTTGTAATATATTCATATACAATAAATAAAATAAGTAATGTTTTTTTTAGTTCTGTAGTTCCTGTAATTGGCTTTACTTTATCAACATTATCTTTAACTGCAATAAGAAAAGTTTGGGAGAAAAAAATATATAATAAAGAAAAATAATGTAAAAATATATTATTTTATTTCAAAATAAAATAATAAAACAAATATAAAACAAGCTATAAAATCTAATATATTAAATTCCACTTTTGTACTTGAAAAAAATTTTTATTATAGTTATAATAAAAAAGCTACAACAATAATTGAAGGAGAATTTATGGAAAATAAACATACTAATATTCCTACAAAAGTTGAAGAAAAATTTAGTTTTATAAATCTAATAAGAAAATTATTAAATAGAACAAGTAAAGCAAAAGATATAAAAGGGAGAATAAAATATATCTCATATCCCCCTAAAAAAGGTTTTTCTAGTAAACAAAAAAGAGAAATAGAAGAATTAGAAATAAATGATGTCTCAATAGTTGGAGAAAATAGAGATGTATCATTAAATGAACTTTCAAATTTGAAAAAATTATCTTTAGGAAGAGATGTAATTGCTGTTACAGAAGGAAGTATTCCAAATTCTGGAATAGAAGTATTAGAACTTTCAGACACAGTAAAACAAATTCCACCAAATGCTATTACACAATCTTCAATAAAAAAAGTCCAAGGAAAAAATTTCTGTATAGCTTCAAGTTCTAGAAATACAATTTCAGATATTTATATAGATACTGATGAAAGGTTGCACTATGTTGAAACAGGACATATTTCACTTGGAATGTCAGATTATATTGAACAACATGGCGGAAACGTTGAAGAAGAGGTAGCTGCAGCTTTAAAAACAATATCAGAAGGAATTTTGAACGAATCAAGTGCTTCACCAAATGAAGATACTCTTTATATTTATGATGAAGGAAGAAATAGTTCAAGAGTGTTTACAATTCATACATTACTTGATAAGTTTCCAATTCCAGATGGTAGAAATAAAACTTTTCCAGATGATAAATTAATAGGAATTTTAATAAATGGAAAAGAAGAGATTGATTTGGAACAATTAGCTGTATATCCAAATCTTCAAAATATATACATAGGTCAAAATGTAAAAAGAGTACTAAGTACTGGAGACTTAAGAGATACAAAAAATATAAATCAAAAAAATATTGTTCAAAAAGAACAAAAATCAGTTTCAGGAAAAATACAAAAGGTAAATTTAACTTCCAAAGATACAGTAGTATTAACTAATTCAAAAAAAGATGCTGGAGAAAATCCAATAAGTAAAACTGTTGAAAAAGAAGATGAATTAAGTATATAAGAAAAGAGTCAGAAAAATGAGAGCACTTCAATTGGTAAACATAGAAAAATCTATGTCAAAATACTAAATAGAGGTGTGTTTCAAAAAAATATTCTGACTCTTTTTTGTTAAAATATCTTATAGGGAATGTATTTTTATATAATTGCAAGTTTTTTTTATTTCTTATTTTACAAATTTTATGTCCAAGAAATTATTTACCAAATACTTCTTCATAATCTTTTTTAAATTTTTCAATTCCTATATCTGTTAAAGGATGTTTTAAACATTGTTCAATAACTTTATAAGGAACTGTGGCAATATCTGCACCTGCAATAGCACAATCAACAATGTGAATAGGATTACGAATACTTGCACAAATAATTTGTGTATCAATATTTTGTATAGCAAAAATCTCAGATATAGTTCTAATTAAATCAATTCCTGGAGTAGAAATATCGTCTAATCTTCCAAGAAAAGGAGAAACATAAGTTGCACCAGCATTAGCTGCAAATAAAGCTTGTGTAGCAGTGAAAATAAGTGTTACATTTGTTTTAATACCTTCTTTTGATAAAACTTTTACTGCTTTTAAACCTTCAGAAGTCATTGGAATTTTTACAACCATATTTGGATGAATACTAGCTATTTCTCTTGCTTCTTTAATCATATCTTTGGCAGATACTGTTGTTGCTTTAACTTCTCCACTAATTGGTCCGTCCACAATTGAAGTAATTTCTTTTATAACTTCTTTAAAATCTCTACCTTCTTTTGCAATTAGAGATGGGTTTGTTGTTACACCACAGATAACTCCCATATCATTTGCTTTTTTTATTTCATCTACATTAGCTGTGTCAATAAAAAATTTCATAAAATACCTCCTAAAACGAATATCATATTTATAATATATATAAATTAATCATATAAGTATGAAAAAAATATAATTATTATGTGAAAATTATATTATCAAAAAATAATTTGAGAATTTGATTATTCTTATAATAATATAGTTAATAATATAGTAATTTGAAAAATTGAACAAATTTAATAAAAATGCTATAATATAAAGAGGAATGTTATATATTCCATAGAAATATCTGGCAGATGCTTATATATACTAAAATAACATTTTAGCCAGATTTGCCTAAAATCATTCAAAAAGAGAGGAAAACATCATGAGGAAAAGAGTATTTACATTTTTATCAGCGGACGGAAAAACAGAAATACATGGAGTAGAATGGATGCCAAATTCAGAAGATGAGATTAAGGCAGTTTTACAAATTTCTCACGGAGTAACTGAATATATCGAAAGATATGAGGAATTTGCAAAATTCATGACAGAAAACGGAATTATGGTTGTAGGAAATGACCATTTAGGACATGGACTTTCTGTTGCAAAGGGTGCATCTCCAATGTACTTTGGTCCAAGAGGAAGCTGGGAATATGCTGTTAGAGATTTACTTAATGTATATGAACTTGTGAAAAGCGATCATCCAAATGTAGGATATTATATCTTAGGTTTTTCAATGGGTTCATTTTTAGTAAGGAAACTTTTAATTGATTATCCTTCTAAAATTGATGCAGCAATTCTTATGGGAACAGGTCAAATTGGAAAGATTCCAACAGCTTTGGGACTTTTAGCAGCAAAATCAGAAGCTGCAAAAGTAGGTGAAAATAATACAAGTGAAGGTATTGAAAGTTTAACTTTTGGTACTTATAATAAGAGATTTGCACCTAACAAAACAAAATTCGATTGGCTTTGTTCAGATGAAGAAAGTTTGGCAGAATATGCTAAAGATCCTAAAATAGGAGGACCAATGAGTGCAGGACTTTTTCGTGAAATGCTTTATGGTATGGAATACACCAGAAAAAGCAGTAATGTTAAAAAAATGCGAAAAAGTATGCCAATTTTGATTATGTCCGGTGAAGATGATTCTGTAGGTGATTGTGGAAAGGGAGTAAGAAAAGTTTACAAGAGCTTTAAAAAGGCGGGTATGGTAGATGTAAAAATTAAGTTATATCCAAGTCTTAGACACGATTTACTACATGAAGTAAACAGGAAAGAAATCTTTAGAGACATTTTAAATTGGATGAATTCAGCACTGTAAAGGCAAGGAAAAGGGGAGCAGCTTGATGCTCCCCAATTTTCATTTAATATAATTTTTGTATAAATATAAAAACAGTGTTATAATGTTCTTGAAAAATTATTTAGGAGTAAGTATGAAAAAGAGATATATAGCTTTAATAATTTGTATAATTTTTTTAATAATACCAGTTTTATTTGTTGTAAATATAGAAGCTTTAAAAATTTATTTGATGTTCTTAATATTAAGTGCATTATTTATAATGTTTAGTTTTTTTATTTTAGATATTCAAGGCTTTGTTCCAATAAGACTAAAAAAGAAATGCAAAATAGAAGAAATGCAATACAAAAAAAGAAAAGTATTTATTTTAAAACCTAGTAAAAATGTAGAAAATAAGAAAACAATATTATATTTACATGGTGGTTCTTATGTAATAGAAACAACTTATAGACATTGGCAATTTTTAGAAGATTTAGTAAATGATTCGAAAATGACTTTAATATTACCAGATTATCCCTTAACACCTAAGTATACATATAAAAATGTGTTTAATATGATAGAACCTTTATATAGAAAAATAGTAAAAGAAGTAGGAGCTAAAAATCTAGTTTTAATGGGAGATTCAGCTGGTGGTGGTATGGCACTTGCTTTACTTGAAAAATTAATAAATGAAAAAGAATTAATGCCTTCAAAAACAATTTTACTATCACCATGGTTAGATGTTACTTTAGAAAATCCTGAAATAACAAAAGAATTACAAAAAAAAGATCCAACATTAATTAAAGATGCATTAAAAATTGCTGGTAAAGCTTATAGTGGCGAAGATGGTATGGATAACTTTTTAGTAAATCCAATTTTAGGACCAATAAAAGGTCTAAAAAATATTGTTATTTTTACAGGAACTCATGATATATTAAATCCAGATACGAGAAAATTTTATAAAAGAGCACAAAAAGAAAATGTTGAAATAGACTATAGAGAAGTAGAAAATGCAATTCATATTTGGATGACATATAGAGGAAAGAAAAAAGAATATAAATCAGATGAAACTTTTAAAGAAATTATAGACTTGCTAAAAAAAGATAGTGAAAATAAAGTTTAGATATTTGTTAAAATAAATTAAAAAGAAAGGAAATGAAAGTGAAATTTAAGAAAAGAGAAGATTTATCTTGGAGACGTTTAGATAATTATGCAAAATTATTTCCACTAGCTTCAACTAGAAAATATAGTTCTGTTTTCAGATTATCAATAGTTTTAAAAGAAAAAATAAAACCAGAGGTACTAGAAAAAGCAGTAAAGTTTGCACTTAGAAAATTTAAGTTTTTTAAAGTAAGAATGAGAAGAGGAATCTTCTGGTATTATTTTGAAAACAATACAAAAAATGTATTAATTGAAGAAGAATCAGATTATCCATGTAAATACATAGATTTGCCAGCAAATAATGATTATTTATTTAAAATAACATACTTTGATAAGAAAATTAATTTAGATATGTTTCATTGTTTAACAGATGGAAATAGTGCTTTGCATTTCTTAAAAGAAATAACTTATAATTACATAGAAATAGAACATTTTCAAAGCAAGAAAATTCCTGATGATATAGAAAGAAAAATAAATTATAATACAAAAGATAGTTATCAAGCTGCATATAATAAACATTTAAAAGCAGATAGTAAAGGAAAAAAAGCTTATGTATTAAAAGGAAAGAACTTGCTGCCAGGAGTGGTTGCAGTTACACATGAATATATTGATATGATAAAACTTAAAGAAATAGCAAAACAAAATGAAGCAACAGTTACTCAATATTTAACTTCTGTTTTAATTTATGCAATATATCAAGAACAGAAAAAAGAGAAAAAACAAGATAGACTAATAAAAATAAGTGTACCAGTAAATTTGAAAAAATATTTTCCATCAAAAACAATATCAAACTTTTTTTCATACATAGATGTTAATGTAGATGCAAACAAAGAAAAAAGTTTTGAAAATATATTAGAAGCTGTGAAAAAAGAATTTAAAGAAAAGTTAAAAGAAGAGGAACTTTTAAAAACAATAGCAACAAATGTAAAATTAGGAAATAATGGTTTTTTAAGAATGCTTCCATTATTTATAAAAAAGAAAATAGTACAATTTGCGTATAGAGAAATAAGAAAATATAATACTACAACATTTTCAAATGTTGGAAGAGTAGGATTTATAGCAGAATATAAGCCATACATAGATAAAGTATTATTTTTAATAGCACCAGAAAGCATAGAAAAAATAAAATGTACAGCATGTTCAGTAGATAACACAGTTATATTTTCAGTAACTTCAGTAATAGAAGAAAGAAATGTAGAAAATACGATAAAAGAATTTTTAAATTCTAAAGGAATTAAAGTTGAAATGGAAGGGAATGGAGTATAATGTTATATCCAGAAATTAAAAGCATAAAAAAATATAAATTTATGGTGAATATTTTTCTAATTGTTACAGTTTTTGTATCTGCTACTTTGATGCTTATAAATTATCTGTTTTCACAGAAAATAAGTTGGTCTTTTATAGTTATTTTAGGAATTGTATATTTGTGGAGTACAATAATATTTGCACTTAGAAAAGGAATAAACTTAGGCTCAACAATTCTAATTCATACAATTCAAATACTGATTTTACTATTTTTTATTGATTTTATATTTGGATTTAAAAAATGGTCTTTCACAATAGGATTTCCAATTGTGACAATGGTTTCAAATTTAGCAATGTCAATAATAACAATGATAAAATATAAAAAATATGTTAAATATGCAATATATGAGATGTTAATACTGCTTATAAGTGTGTTAATAAATTTAGTGATTATTGCAATATTTAAAGAAAAAATAGTTTTAAATATAATAGCATTAGGAATAACATCATTAAACTTCATAATAGTATTAATGTTAAGTGCTAAAACATTAAAAATAGAATTACAGAAAAAATTCCACATATAGTTCAAAATATGTGGAATTTTTATGTGAGTAATTAACAGAAATAAAGCAAATTGAAAAATTATGTAAATTATGGTATACTGTAAGTGTACGCTATAGTTGTAAAACTATTGTACATTGAAAATTGAATAGGGTAGAATTTTAGATTAGATATTTCGATTTCGCTCCGATTTTATACAAAGAGGAGTTGATTGTATGATAGACATAAGAGAAATTCAAGAAATTTATGAAAAAATAAAAAAAGAAATCGAAATTCTGGAAGGCAATGAAAATCGTGAATATAAACGAATATCTTATTTGATAGCTCGGTGAATATATTATTGTTTTGATAGAAGAATATGAAAATGCTACTAAACGCAGTGATAAGCGAGTTATTAAAGCTTTTTTAGAGATAATAAAGAAAGACCTTTATAAAAGTATGATTCGTACTGAGTATAAATTTGAAATTGTTCAATTATACACAATACTGAATCAATACGATTTTTAATAATAAAAATCTTCCACTAATCTAAAGTTCCAGCCAAGATTTAGTGAAAGATTTTTTACTAACGGAGCAATCGAAATATCTGTATTTCGATTCCCTATTCTTATTATAATTTAAAATAATGAAAATTGCAATATAAAACTGCTAGTATATAATACTAGCAGTTATTTTTTATGTATTTAATTAGTCATCTGCAGGTTCTTGACCTTCTTTTTTAGGTTCTTCCCATTCTGATTTATGCTTTTCCCACCATTCAGGGAAGTTAGGGTCTTTTGGTGAAAGGGTTGGTTTGATAGGGGCATACAAAGATGTTCCATTAAATTTGGCATTAAACAAAGTTAATAATTTTTCTGATTTTGAAGAACCTAAATAAATTAGTTGCATTAAAGATGCTTTATCTGTCGTCCAAGTATGACCTAGATAAGATTTGGCAAAGTCTTCAACCTTCATAATTGTTTGGTTATCATGGACTGAAGCTAATTGACCATACAAATATTCAATACTTTTTTTGTTAGCAATTAGATTCACTTTGTCAAAAGATATTCCTAAATCTTCTTTTTCGTATCCTAACTCTTTGTAATATAAAATACTGCTAACCTTTTCAGTAGTATCATCTTTTGCTAAACATCTATTAAATATTGCTTGTACATTTCCTTCGTTTAATTCTAATGGAGTAAATGCAGATCTTTGATTTGTAATTTCACTTGATTTTTTCAACATTTTATCTTTTAATCCCATAAAAAAATCTCCTTTATAAAAAACTAATTATAGTTTATCACATATTATGTCAATTTTCAAGAAAAATGTAATAAAAATGTTAATAAAGTGTAATTGTAAAAAAAATACATTTGAAATACAATATAAATATATATATAACTTTATACGAAGGATAATTAAGAATGAACCAAGGAAATCCTAATAAAGTAAATGCTATTGTAGATGAGATAGTAGAAAATAATAATGTATTTAAGTTAAAATCTCCTATAGAACAAGATAAAGAAAAAGATTCTATAGCTCAAAGTATTAATTCTGCTCTATCAGTTCTGAACGAAGTAGGAAAAGAATTAGTACTACAAGAATTATCAGTAGACCCTGATGAAAAATTTAAAGGGTTTATTGATAGTGTTGGAAATGTAGATATTTCTGGACTATCTCAAATGACTGCAACTATTGTAAAAGAAAAAATAATTGAAGCAGAAAAAGAAGGAATAGATTTAAGACAAGGACGACCAGCATTTAAAGATACTACTAAGTCTATTTTAGTAGGAGGAGTTTTAACCGTAGCAGTAATAAATGAAATGGTCAAAAATTATGATAATTTATCTAAAGATGAAAGATATAGTTTATTGAATCACTATTCAGAACTTTCAAATGATCAAAAAGATAAAATCAATCAAGCACAAAAAGATGCTGCACAGAAAAATTTAGAGAAATGGAAGGCTATATTAGAAAGTGAAGATTCAACTCAACAAGAAAAAGAAGAAGCAAAAAAACATATAGAAACTTTAGAAAAATGGAAAAAAATAAGAGAAGGAGCAGCTAAAAGACGTAATATTCGTTCCAAGCTTCGCAATAATAAAAATCTTACAGATGAGGAAAGGGATTATTATATTAGTTATTTAAGAACTCGTATAAAATCTAATTGCACAGAAAAACAGAAAAGAACTTATTTAAAAATCTTATTAAAAGATTTTCCAGAAGATGCTAAAAAAATAATATCTGAATTACACATCTCTATAGAAATAAATCAAAATTTAGACAATGAAGATATAATAGAAGAATTCAATAGAATTGAAGATGAACAAGAAGCTGATGATGTACTTAAATTTCAAAAGGCAATAGATGCATCAGAAGAAAAATTACAGGAACAATCTAATAAAAGATTAAATGAATTTTTTTTAGAAATTCCTAAAGACAAACAAATTTACTCTTTAAATGAATTTACCATATTACAAGAATCTGATAAAAGAAAGTATTTATATGAAAATTCAGAAAATTATAGGAAAAGTATACAAATTGATAAAATAGAAAAAGGAAATGCACAATTTAAAGAAAAAGTAAATCAGAAAGTTCAGCAACTTCCTAATAAGTTAACAAAAGAAGGCTTTTCACAAGAAGAAATAAAAGAAGCATTAAAAAATTATACTAACCTTATAAAAGAATTTGATGAGGAAGTTATTGACTCAATAAAAGACAAAGATAATAACGAATTAAAAGAATGGTTAAAAGAATTATTTGATGATGAAGAAGAGTTTCCTGTAAGTGAAAATGTTAAAAAGATTTTACAACAATTAGCTCAAAATGATTTTGAAGGACATTTACAACAAATTTTGACCTCACCAGAACTATTACAAGAAACATTTTTACCTACATTAGAAAATGAAATACAAAAGTTAGATGAAAAACAAATAACGGACTCTGAACTTGAACAAGCTAAAAATACTGAAAAAATTAAGGAAGAATTTTTAGATGCTTCAGGTGCTATTGAATCTCAAAAGCAACAAGAATCAACAAAATTAGATTCTCCAAATATTCCAACTACTCCAGAAGAACATATACAAGAAAGTGTTACAAGTTATGAGCAAGAAGCTCTTGAAGAAGCCTCTCAAAATATGGCAATAGTAGAACAAGATAATTCATTTATAGGAAAAATTAAGCGTGTTTTTGCAAACATGAAAGATATGAAAAACAAGGATACCTCAAAAGGTTTTTTTGCAAGACTTGGAGCATCTATTCAAACAGTATTTGGAAATAAAAAAGATGAATTTGATGAAAAGCAAGATGAAAATATTACATCAAGCACTACTCAAAGGAAAGAACAAACAAGAGAAGGTAGTAAGCAAACAAATTATTTAACTCAACATTTTGATGTAAATGAAAAACAAGCAGTTCAAGACTTAAAGAAAAAACAAGATTCTAAAGATAAAGATTCACAACTAAGTCAAGATGACCAAGAATTTGGCAATTTATAAAAAATACATATTAAAATAAATTTAATACATATAAAAAATCTCATGTGTAAATAAAATTTTCTCATGAGATTTTTTGTGCACTTTACATAAAGTTGATTTAATACCTGAAATATGCTATAATTAAGTATATGGCAATATTGTTTATAAAATGATATGGAGGAATACATTATGATGAAAAAAGACACAAATTGCAAAACTGAAGCTGAGAAACGAGTGGATATCATTTTACAGGATGAGGAAATAAAGGAACTTATCCGGGAACTTGTAATCAAAACTAATCAAAAAGGAGGAAATCAAACTAATTTATTCAATGCAATAAAAAGAGTATGGAATGAGACTATCGAGAAGGAAGATGAGCCGGAACCATATATGCTAACAGATGCGGATGAGCAGTTTATTCAAAAAATTGATGCTTTTATGGATAAATATGGAGAAGCATTAATTAAAGAAAATCATAAAGACTGTAATCAATCCAATATGGAAAGATTTTCAAACCAGTATAGAATAACATTAATTTTGTTATATTTGGTGTTCGAGCATGAAGAAAAGGTAACTCAAAATCTTTTACTGAAGTATGCAAAAGATTGTTTTGATATAAAACCTAGCTACTTTCCTATACAATTATATGTACGTGAGATATCTTGCTTCTTTAGTTTGCATTTAAGTTATGTAGAAAACGATGGTAAAATAGAGCTAATGTATGATAGTAATAGTTTTTATGGCGAAAGCTTGATATGGCTGGAAGATTTTGAAAAATTCAGATTGCAATACAAATATTCCAGAAGATCTTGCGCAGAGACCGCCATCTATGTAGTTTGGGTTCTAAATAAGTTCTTTTAAATTTCATATCTCATCAGGCTGGTGGATCACACCAGCCGTTTTCTTTTTATTTTACTTAAAATATAAACTATTTTATACTAAATAATATATGTCTTAAATTAAATAAGAAGTGCATTTTATTTAGTAATACAGTACATAAATTATTATAAAAATTTGCTTTTTTAAAATAAATTCTTGTATATATAAAAAATTAATAATAAAATATATAAAAATAAATTATATTTTAATTTATAAATTTAATAAAGTTAGGAGAGTTAGAAAATGCATAATCTAAAAGAAGATGTTGACGTGCAAGAAATGTACGGTAAAGACAGTAAGCTTTTGAAAGACAAGTTTTTAGAAAAATACAAAGTAAAAGAAACTGGACTTTCAAACAAACAAGCTGAAGAAAATATTCGTAATTTAGGTTTAAATGAAATTAAACAAGCTAAGCCTAAAAAATGGTATCATTATTTTCTTGAAAGCTTGCTTACACCATTTAATCTTATTCTTATAGGAATATCCATTATTTTGGTGTATACAGACATATATTTAGCAGAAGTACCTAGTTATGCTAACATTATTGTAATAGCAATTTTAGTTATAGCAAGTACTCTACTAGACTTTTTTGAATCATATAAATCAAATAAAGCAGCTGAAAAGTTAAAAGAAATGGTTGCTACCACAGCAGTAGTTATTAGAAATGGTGAAGAAGTTGAAGTACCTGTAAAAAATGTAACTCGTGGAGATATTATTTTATTATCAGCAGGAAGTATGATTCCAGCAGATTTGAGAATAATCGAAGCAAAAGATTTATATGTTGGACAATCTTCTTTAACAGGAGAATCAGATAGTGTTAAAAAGACTGTAGAATTGGAAAATTCTGATGAAGAAGTTGATAGTATTGCAGATTTAAACAATATTTGTTTTATGGGAACAAATGTTATTTCTGGTTCAGCAAAAGGTGTAGTTATAAAAACTGGAGATTCAACATATTTTGGAAAAATTGCTCATACAATAAGCTCTGGAAAAGAAAAAACAGCTTTCCAAAAAGGAATAGAGAATATTAGTAAATTATTAATAAGATTTATGCTAATAATGATTCCACTTGTTTTCATAATAAATGTTCAAAAACATGATATTGTTTTAGCATTTACTTTTGCTGTTGCAATAGCAATATGTATAACACCTTTATTATTACCAGTTATATTATCATCAAGCTTATCTAAAGGTGCTGTTAGAATGTCTAAAAAGAAAACCATAGTAAAAAAATTAGATTCTATTCAAAATTTTGGAGCTATGAATATCTTATGTACAGATAAAACAGGAACTTTAACAGAAGACAGAATAGTTCTTGAAAAATACCTAGATATAAAAGGTGAGGAAGATACAAGAGTTTTAAAACATGCTTTCTTAAATGCATATTTTCAAACAGGGCTAAAAGGAAGTATAGATGAAGCTGTTATAAAAAGAGCAGAAGAAAATAATATAAGTGATATATCTAAGAAATATAAAAAAATAGATGAGATACCTTTTGATTTTTCTCGTAGACGTTTATCAGTAGTTGTATCTGATGGAACAAAAAAACAATTAATCACAAAAGGTGCAGTTGAAGAAATTTTAAATATTTGTACGATGATTGACTATAAAGGTGAAGTAAGTCCAATTACAAAAGAAATAAAATCAAATATAGAAAAAATTGCAAAAGAATTAAATGAAGAAGGTTTAAGAGTTGTTGCAGTATGCCAAAAAAATGATATAGAAAATATAGAAAAATTTGATGTGGCAGATGAAAAAAATATGGTTTTAATGGGATTTATAGGATTTTTAGATCCACCAAAAGAAACTGCAAAAGAATCAATAGAGAAATTAAACAATGCAGGAATAAGAGTTATAGTACTTACAGGAGATAATGCAGAAGTTACAAGATGTGTATGTAATAAAGTTGGAATAAACTCTAAAAATATTGTATTAGGAAGCAAAATTGATAAACTTTCAGATATGGCGTTATTAAGATTAACAAAGAAAACAAACATATTTGCAAAACTTTCACCTATACAAAAAGCAAGAATTGTAAGAATTTTAAAACAAGCTGGAAATATTGTAGGTTATATGGGAGATGGAATTAATGATAGTCCATCACTAACAAATTCTGATGTAGGTGTATCTGTAGACACAGCAGTAGATATTGCCAAAGAATCAGCAGATATAATTTTACTTGAAAAAGATTTAAATGTATTATTAGATGGTGTAACAGAAGGAAGACGTACTTTTGTGAATTTAATGAAATATATAAAAATGGCAACAAGTTTCAATTTTGGAGAAGTTGTTTCAGTAATTATAGCAAGTGCATGTTTACCTTTCCTTCCAGAAACACCAATTCAATTATTAGTTGAAGGATTACTTTATGATTTTGGTCAAATGACAATTCCTTTTGATAATGTTGATAAAGAACTTTTAGAAAAACCTAAAAAATTGGATATTAAAAGTTTAAAAAGATTTATGCTATTTATGGGACCAGTAAGTTCATTATTTGATTTAGTTGTATTTACTTCATTATGGTTTGTATTTATGGTAAGAGATGTTACACATTTCCAAACAGTATGGTTTACTTATAGTATAGTTTCAAACTTAATAGGAATGCACATTATAAGAACAGCAAAATTACCTTTTGTACAAAGTAATGCTCATAAAGCAGTATATATTTCATCAACATTGTTAATTTTAGTAGGTATAGCAGTACCATTTACAGCACTAGGTGCTGCAATAGGACTAGCTCCACTTGCATTAAGAGATATAGGATTAATATTTGGTGTAACTTTCTTATATTGTATAATTGCAAGCATAGCAAAGAAAATTTATATTAAAAAATATAAAGAATGGATATAGAAAGTGAGTGGTAAAACGAAAGTAGGCTCAAAAAAGTTTACTTTCGTTTTCAACATATATTTATATTCTTCATATTATGCAGTATAGGAGGAATGTAAAATGTATTGTTGTCATAATAATTATAAAAATATAAAAATATTTTGCATCATAAATTTTATAATTTTAATTAGCATTAATATATTTTTAATTATTACTTTTTTGAATAATAGTGAGAATAATAAAAGTATATTAGTAGCCATAGCAAAATCTGAAGATAACACACAAATAGGAAATGCTATTATAAATTTTAGTGAAAATCAAATTATAGAAGGAAACGCTTTAAGTCATGAGGAAGGTCAAAGTCAAATAAATATAAATAAGGATGGAATTTATCAAATATCATATCAATTAGAAGGAGTTGATAATGGAACATCAACAAATTTTAATTTTAATTCTATATTAATAGTTAATAATAATCCATTAAATGATACATTAAATGAAGGCGCTGTACTTAATGAAGAGATTGTAAATAATAGATATACTTTAACAAGTACAGTAATATTAAAACTAAATGAAGGAGATATACTGCAGTTGGGAGCATTGTCTTTAGAAAACATAACATACCCGAGTGCACGTATAGATATAGAAAAAATAAATTAGAAAACTAAAAAAATAAAAAATGTAAACACGAATATTTGTGTTTACATTTTTTATTAATTAATCAATATTAAATTCATTTGAAAATATATCAATATATCCATTATCATAAACAGATTTTACAATTCTATAAGTTCCAGAATCTAATGTTTTAAAATCTTTTCCATAATTTGCTTTCAATAAAAAATTTATAAATTCTTATTGAATTTATAGTATAAAGCTTATTTATATCAAATTTTCACAAAATTAATTTATACATAATTTTTATATTATAAATATATTTTGTTAAATTTTAGATGCTTTTAAATTCTATTTAATGTATTATAAAAATGTGATATATTATTATAAAATAATAAGTAAAGGATGTAATATTTTGAAGATAGATAATAAAGAATTAGAGCAAATTTTTATTAATATAAATAAAAATAAAACTCAAGGAATTGAAGAATTATATCGTAAGTACAAAAAAGTAGTTTATAGTATAGCTTTTTCTATTTCTAAAAATAAAGAAGATAGTGAAGATGTTGTGCAGAGTATATTTACTAAAATATATGAAATGAACATTGATAAACTGCCAAGGAATAATTATGCTTCATGGCTTTATTCTATTACGAAAAATGAAACAATCAATTTTTTGAAAAAGAAGAGAAAAGATATTTTAATAGACAAAATATATGAAATATCAGATAACAATAATGAACTTAACCAAGTAATTGACAATATAGAATTTAATAGATTAATAAAAAAATTAAATTATAAAGAAAAAGAAATTGTATCTCTAAAAATATTATCTAATTTCTCGTTTGAAGAAATATCAAAATTATTAAAAGAACCTATTGGAACAGTAAAATGGAGATATTATAAAAGTATATATTCTCTAAAAGCTATTTTGGGAAATTTTGCAATGTTTATTGTTACATTTATAATAGGAATAAAAACATTAACTTCAGATAAAAATGATGAAAATATTACTAAACAAGAAAATACAAAATTAAATACACAAGTCCAAGATGATCTGACAAATTCTACCATATTAGATGATACAGAGTTTCAAGATAAGTCAGAAGAGTATAATAAAGAAGAGTTACAAGAAGAAAGTATTAAGCAAGATATAAATACATCAAATACAACTACTAATATAATACAAAACGCTAATACAATTACATCTACAAACCCAATAGAAAATACTAATACAACAACACAAGAAAATCCGATTTATGAAAATCAGCTATATAATAATTATAATCAGTATATTGGTTATAGTTTTTTAGGTATATCAATTATATTCTTATTAATTTTTTTATATTTTTTTATAAAATACCAACTAAAACACTTAAGAAAATTGTCTAAATAATAGAAAGGAAAAGGGTGGTATGTATGAAGAAAAAAATATTTTTTATTATAGGAATTTTAGTTATTTTGTTTACAGTAATATATGGTATTATATTTTTTGTTGATTATAATAATGTTTCAAATGGTAAAATACCTGTATTTGCAAAAAAATATGATGAAGAAAATTATAATGGATTAGGTTATAATGTAAAAGTAAAATATTATAAAGATACTAATAATATTGAGACAATAGATATGTTTGCATTTGGAAAAACAATAGCAGGAGCAATTATTGACTATAATGAAGTGAGCAACAATACTAATAATAGTATAATTATAGAAAATGGAAAAATACAAAATGAAAATTTATTAGATGGTTTTATAGAAAGTACTAATGATAAAGAATATGCTATTTTACAAATAAATAATATTTCAAATGGAAATGAAGAAACAATTACATTAGAATATGTACCAGGTGAAAATGATATAAAAAATGATATTTCATCAGAAAATAGTACTGTAAATGTTGTTGTTCCTGATAAAGATTGGACTTATGAAGATTATCAGAAATATTATGGCTACTATAGAATGATTAAAGATGATAAAGACGAGAAATTTGATTGTTATCGTTGGGGAATAAAAAGGGAAACAAGTGAAAATATAGTACAAGTTATATTTTATTCTGATTATTTAGAGTTTGATTTACTTGAAATACCAGTAATATTTGAATATGATTTAGATAGTTCTTTATACAAAAAAGAATATGATTTTACATATCATGAAAGAAAAGATATGGGAATAAAACAAATCGCAAAAACAAATAAATTTGATAATATAGATTATGGTCTATATACCATTGCAGGAGATGTAACAATTACAATAGAACAAGATATGGTGTATTCATTAGAGGATGCATTAAATCAAAAAATAATAAGTGTTCAAAGTATTTTGGAACAGGCAAAAGAAGATGAAAAATATGGCATTTGTGTAGCAGCATCATATAACGATGGCGGAAGTATTGAATATAGATATAAAAATTATACGATACTAAAGTTTAATTCTTTAGATGGAAATAAAGATTTAATAATCGGCTTTCCTGGAGAAATAATAAATAATGAACAGCTGGAAAATGAAAGTTATAAAGATATAGAGGAAAAAGAACTTCAAGATAAATATTCAAAAATATCTTTATCTATAAAAAAAGATACTTTAACTAAAACAGGTGCAACAATTGTCATATCAGACATAAGTGAACAAGAAAACACTTATGGTGAATGGTTTAGAATAGATAAAAAAATAGATGGATTTTGGGAAGAATTAACTCCTGTTAGTGATGAATATGGATTTGAAGAAGTTGCATATTTAATTGGTAAGGATAATAAATTAGAAATGAATACAGATTGGTCTAAATTATATGGAGAATTAGAAAAAGGGGAATATAGATTAGTAAAAGAAATATATAATAATGGTCGTACGTATTTAACAGTAGAATTTACAATTGAGTAATATAAATATTAAGCATTTACCTTAAATGGTGAATGCTTTTTTATGTAACTTTATGTATCATTTTAGAAAAAATTGAAAATTGGAAAATTTGACTATTTATGTAAAGTGTGTTATAATAAAATCCTGCAATTATAGGAGGTATAGGCCATATGGCAAAAATTTTTATGCACCATCAGAAAATGATGGCAAATGAACCGATTCAGTTGGTAATTGGAGATCAAGAGATTCGGACCATCCTTGTAACAGAGGAAGAAAGAACGGCTAATCCTTTTGGTAGAAAGCCAATAAACAGTCTTGTAACAAGTGTTCATTATGCAACAGTATTAAAGAAAAATGGTTTTGAAAAGAGATTATTTTATAGAGACCAGTTTAATCATGCTATTGCTGTAATGAACGATTCCATTATAAATCTTTTTGAAAGTGGAATTAACTTTTATGTAACTGATTGTGGTGTGATTCTACTTTGGGATAAGCATGATATCTATTCTACTGTTAACATGCAAACTTTAAATTTTCATCCAGAATTAGATGAGCTCTTCAGAAGTTATTATATTAAAAAGATTTATTCAAGAAAGGATAGAGAGTTCATGTCCTTGGTGAGTTTGAAGAACGGAAAGATCGAAGATATTCGATTCCATACCGAAATTAATCTTCAGAGCGATTGCTCAGTTAAAATTTTATTGCCAAAGCGCTTTATGTAAGCGTGACAAAGCTCTCACACAATTTGTGCGAGAGCTTTGTTTTATCTTATATAAATTAAATCAATATTATTTGAATACATAGTTTTATTATTTTATAAGAATTTCCTTACAATACATATTTTAAAATACATATAACATGAAAAACACTTCCAACAATACATTATAAATATTGAATGTACTGTGTAGACACGGTAGGTAAAAATGCAAGAAGAATAGATGAATATGTGAGAAACCGATTACAAGAAGATATGATGTATTACCAAATATCAATAAAAGAATATAAAGACCAGTTTAACGGGTAACGAGAAACGCATGTATCGAAATAGCCATGAGCCTTGTGGCTCTGCTTGTAACATAGCCTTTTAGACGTTATGAGTAAAAAGCCCCGGCTTAGCCGGGGAATAATTACTAAATTATAAGTTGTAGAGCTAATAATTGTAAATTCCTAACTATATCTTATTATTTATCATTTTTATTTTTTAATAAATAAATAGATAAACAGCTCATTCCTATTCCTAATAGGGTAATAGCATTATTCATATCGATTTGTTTTAATATAGAGGTTACGACAGTACAAACGCCCATTGCAAGACCAACTACAATTAAAATAATATTAATAATATCATTTATTTTGATATTGTCTTGTTTTTTTGTGCATTTAATAATTACTTTTCCTTTGAATATTTATGCTATTATCACTTTTTGTAGTTAAATATTTCATAAATAATCCTTGTATAAAAGTCTCACCTTTTTTAAAGTGGTACTCTTCTTCTTTCTCCTGGTTTTATAGTTAACTTTTCTAAAAGATAGATATCATAACCTGCAGTATAGACGGAATCTCTTTTTGGCAATGAATATTCATTGTATAATTCTATATCATCTTAAATGTCTTTTTTAAATTGCTCAAAACTTATTTTTTCAAAATCTCTCATAAATATCTCCACTACAACTTACTATTTATTTAACAAATATAATAACAAAGTTCTTAAAAAATAAAGAAAAATATTGTTTAGTTATATTACTAAACAAATTTTGAAAGGTTAAAACAGAAAAAAGCCAGCTTTTTAGCTAGACTCTAAAAGATAATGAGAGGTTACAAATGCTTATGAAAAACACAAAAATCGTTGAAACTCTAAAGTTTCAACGATTTTCTTGTTGGTCGAGGTGAACCTCAAATAAATTTGGAAATTATTAGAATTACTGTATTTCAAAATTTTTATTGAGAAATAATTGAGAAGAAACTATATAAATGAATGATTTCTAGTGATTTTAAAAATATATTTAATTTTTAGGTTTATTATATTAATGATTGAATAAAAATATATAATTTTGTAAATAATATTGTTAATTTAATTGACTATGACACTGAAAAAATGATATAATTTCAGTGTGGAGGTAAAATTATGAAAAGTTATGAAAATATAGTAATTTTTGTAAAGAAAAAAAATAATGTAATAACAACTAAAGATTTTAAAGATGCTAAAATCGGATTTTATTATATAAATAAACTGATTAAAGATAATTATATATATAGGATAGGAAGAGGACTTTATGGAAAAACAAATAGTTTTGAAGATGAATATTTTATAATTCAGAATAGATATAAAAATGCAATATTTTCTTATAATACTGCTCTGTTTTTTTTAAACAAAACAGAAGTAACTCCAAATAGAATAGATATAACAATACCGAATGATTATAATGTTAGTTCGATAAATACTAAGCAAATAAGAGTTCATTATGTTAGTAGAAAGAATATAGAACTTGGTGTGATAAAAATAAAATCACCATTTGGAAATAATATAAAATCTTATAATCTTGAAAGGACAATTTGTGATATTGTAAAAAATGAAAATAAATGTGGATTAGATATAGAGCAAAGAAATAAAATTATTAAAAATGCTTTTGCAAATAACGAAATTAATGGAACAATGTTAATGCAGTATGCTAAAAAACTAAAATGTGAGAAAAAAATAAGAGTAATAATGGAGGTAATGATATGATAAAAAATATTCAATCTTTAATGGATAAATCTAAAAATTTTGCAAAAGAAAAGGGCTTATCTGTTCAAGAAGTATTACAAAATTATATGTTTGAAAGATTTTTAGAGAGATTATCAAAATCAGAATATAATGAAAATTTTATTATAAAAGGTCGGTTTTTTATTATCTTCTATAATGGGAATTAATATGAGAACAACAATGGATATAGATGCAAATATTACAGGAATGGATTTTGAAAAAGGTACAATTGAAGAAATGATAAATAAGATTATTACTGTAGAAATAGATGATGATGTAACTTTTGAAATAGATAAAAATATTCCAATAAAAGAAGATAATGAATATAATGGTTATAGATTTAAACTAATTGCAAAATTAAGCAATTTAAGAATACCATTTTGGATAGATATTTCAACTGGAGATTTAATTACTCCAAGAGCGATAGAATATAATTATAAAACAATATTAGAAAATGATAATATTGACTTATATACATATAATTATGAAACAATAATTGCTGAGAAATTAGAAACAATTTTAAAAAGAAATACTGCTAATAGTAGAATGAAAGATTATTATGATTTATATTATTTTGTAACTTATAAGTGGAGTGATATAGATATAACTATATTAAAATCAGCTATTCATACAACTTTTACTCATAGAAATTCTGAGGAATATTTAAAAAAGTTTAATACAATAATAAAAAATATTTTAGAAGATGAAACTTTAATTGCAAGATGGGACAAGTATAGAAAAGAACATGAATATGCAAAAGAAATTGAATTTAATGATACAATTAAAGCAATTTCAAAAATATACAGATTAATAATCTAATGAAATTTAATTTATTAACTAATTTATTATTGACCAATGTGAAACCCAAATAAATTTGGAAATTATTGAATTACTGTATTTCAAAATTTTTATTGAGAAATAATTGAGAAGAAACTATATAAATGAACGAATTTTAGTGATTTTAAAAATATATTTAATAATAAAATGTTTGATTTTAAAGGTGGAGATATTTAGAAATTATAAGTATAAAATATACAAACATAATAAAAAACGACTATTCAATATTTTCAGGTAATAATTCACCATTTGAAAGTAATTCGATTACTATTTTAAATTTATTTTCATCAAAATTGTTTCTGCTACGCATTTTGTTGTAATCTTTTTTAAATTTAGTAGTCATTTGAATTTTATATTTACTCATTCTCGCTATTCAACTCCTCCATTAATTCTTCAACATTATTGAAAGATTTGTATTTATCAGGATTTTTAATCATTTCTAAAGCGTCTTTTATTGCCTCTAGAGTTTCATCATTATATTTTGGTTTTTTTATATTAAAAGGAATACTTTCAGTTAATACAACTTGTTTTAAGAAGATAGTAACTGCGTCAGCAATATTCATTCCTAAATCATCAAGAGTTTTTTCAGCTTCTCTTTTTAATTCAGGTTCTATTCTTATATTTAATGTATCTGTTTTTGCCATAACAAACACCTCCGCCTATTATTTATTGATATAATTGTAACACAATGCATATACAATGTCAATAACATTATATTATTTTATCCTAAAAATGTTACTTTATATATAATATGAAAGTTTTATGTGATTTTTATAAAATTAAAGAAAATTTAAAACCAAGTACAAAATATATAATTTATACTAGAGTTAGTAAATATTATTGGTATATTGAAAATGAAAAAAATATTGTGAATATTAGGCAAAAATAGTAGAAAAAATTACATATGTATAATATAATAACATTGAATAAATAGACAGTTTGAAATAAAATTAAAATTTAACGAATTATAACATAATAAATTATTCAGATAGGGGGTGTTTTGGGAATATTTTAATTATAAAATATAGAAAGGAGACTTCCTATGAAAAAGAATAATTTTTTAATATTTATAATAGTAATATTAGTAATTTTATTAGCAGTATGTTTGGTAATTATTTATAAAAATAATTATTTAGGAACAAAAACGGAAGTATTATCAAGTGGAGAAAATGTAACTTTAGAAGAGAGTTTAAAAGAAAATACAACTGAAGTATCAAATGTAGCTGAAGAAAATGATGTAGTAGAAGAAATAACAGATGAAGAAAGAAAAAAAGTTGAAGAATATATAGATTTAATTTGTAATAGTCCTAAGTATTCTTTGTTAGTAGAATTTGATGATATAAATAAAGCTAATAAAGATTGGATTTATTCACATATTGATAAAAATAAATATAAAACCTATATTACAGAAGAACAAATCGTAAATGATTTGAAAAAAATATTTGGAGATGAATTGAATATTAATATTGAAGAAGATCAAAATTTAATTCCTACAAATTCAGCAAGTAATATACCAAAATTAGTAGAAAAAAATAAATATTTTTTAACTCCTATGGGAGATACTATAAATGTAATGTATGCCATAGATACTATAGAAAAGAGAGAAAAAAATTATATTGTAGATGTTGTTGAATATGGGGAAGATATAGATAATGAGAATATATTAGATGAAAAATATGCAATATATAGTTACAAAAATAATAATTGGAATAAAACTTTTAATTTAGAGGAAAATCAATCAGGAAAGGATTTTATTATAATAGAAAATATATTAAAAAATAAAAGTGATTATAATATGTATCAAATTGTAATTTTACAAGAAAATAATAATTTATATGTAAAAAAGATTCAAAGAAAATGATAAAATTGTAATAAAATTATTCTTTTACTCCACTTTAGTCCACTTTTTTTTAAAAAAGTATATTCTTTTGTATAATAAATTTATAAATTGATCAATTTATAAATTTATTATTAGAAGGAATTAAAAATGACTAATTTACCTTTTACAGGATATTTTACTGTAACAGCATATAATGGAATGGTAATGAGCAGTGGAAAAATACATGATGGAATGGATTTAGTAGGTAATAATCCACTTATTTATGGAATATGTAATGGAACAGTTGTCAGAAAAAGATTATTAAATAATAGCTATGGATATCATATTTTTATTAAAGATAATGATACAGGTTATTTATTTGTTCTTGCACATTTTAGTGAAATTTATGTAAATGAAAATGATTCAATAACAAGAACTACTATCTTAGGAAAAATGGGACATACTGGAAATGCAACTGGAGACCATGTGCATATAGAAATGTTTACAGGAAACTATGAAAATAGATCACCTGTAAATCATCTTTTAGCTGGCTATTTAGGTATTCCAGGAAATACAACAGGAACATATAATTCAAATGATTTTCAAATAACACCACCAGAACCAATACCAAATATGATGTATGCGGCACATTGTCAAAACTTAGGTTGGCAGGAAGAAAAAAGAAATGGAGAAATGGCAGGATTATATGGACAAGGACTAAGAGTAGAAGCAATAATAATAAATGCAGATATAAATATTCAATATAGAGTACACATGGCAGAAAAAGGATGGAGCGATTGGGTACCAAATGGTTGTATGGCAGGAACAATAGGAGAAAGTAGAGCAATAGAAGCAATAGAAATACAATCAAGCAAAAATGTAATAGTAGGACAAGCTTATGTAGAAAATATAGGATACCAAAATGAAGTACGAGGAACACAAATAACAATAGGAACAACAGGGCAAGCATTAAGAATAGAAGGATTTAGATTAAAATTTGAATAAGCAATTTTAAAGAGGAGCGCTTAAAGCTTCTCTTTTTTTATTTAATAGGAAAGTTCTCAAAATGAACAAGAAAAAAGGACGTCAAAAAATAGCCCTTAGAAAAGAGTATATAAATTATTCATTTAAGAAGAAATCCATATCTAAAATTTCATCATCAGATATGTTTTTAGACAATACACAAAAGGTTTTAAATATTTATGTGAAGCAATATATATTTGTATTGATGATATTGATGCTATAGATAATATTTGTAAAAATTTATATCCTAAAATAGCATTAAAATATAACGAAAAATCATACTTAAATGTGAAATGGTGTATTGAACAAGTAATAACCACTATGTACAATAATACTGATATGAAAGTCTTATGTGATTTTTTCAAAATTAATGAAAATTTGAAACCTAGTACAAAATATATAATTTATACAATAGTTAGTAAATATTATTGGAATATCGAGAATAATAAGAATATTGTGAATATTTAGTAAAATTCGTAGAAAAAATTTTTGATTTATAATATAATAAAATAACTAAAAAAGAAATTTTATAAAAAAGAGCATAAAATGAAATACTTATTATAATAAAATATTTTGATAGGAGGTGTTATAATAAAATTATTTTGTAAAAAAATAAAGAAAGGAGCCTTCCTATGAAAAAGAATAATGGTTTGATTTTTATAATAGTAGTACTAGTAATTTTACTTGCAATATGTTTGGTAATCATTTATAAAAATAATTACACAGAAACAAAAAATGAAGTATTATCAAGTGGAGAAAATGTAGCTTCAGAAGAAAGCTTAAATGAAAATACAGCAAAAACATCAAATACAGTTGATGAAAGCAATGAAGTGGAAGAAATAACAGATGAAGAAAGAAAAGATGTTGAAAAGTATGTTGATAAGATTTGTAATGAAAGTCTTAATTCAAAATTACCAATATTTAATAATATAAATGAAGCTGATAAAGCTTGGGTATATTCGCATCTTAAATCTGAGGATGAAACAAATTATTTAACGGAAGAACAAATTAAAAAGCAATTAAATAATATGTTTGGAGATATTCTAAATATTAACGTTGAAAATGATATAAAATCTACTGATAATGCTGTAATGCCAATAAAGATAAAAGACGGCAAGATGTATGGCAACTATGAATTGCCATTTTTTGGTATGGATAACTTAACATATTATATTATTGATAACATAGAGAAAATAGATAATCAATATCATGTGAAAGTAGTAGAATTTAATATTTGTAAAGATTGGGATAATAGTAATGATACAAAAATGATTTATTTAATTTCTACTTATGATAAAACAATTACTGAAAATAGAAAATGGAAAACGGTATTTGAAGCAACAGGAGCAGAAGTATATCATAATGAAGACACAAACAAACCAAGTACACAAATTCTTGAAAATGTTATAAAACAAAAAGATAAATTTCAAAATTACAATATTATAATAGAAAAAAATGACAATTTTAAATATAATGTGTTAAAAGTGGAAGAAAAATAAATTACCTACAAATATTTTAATTATAGAGATAAAAGTAGATATGAAAGTCTACTTTTATTTTATTATGTGCGACGATTGACGTCGCACAAGAAAACCACGTGCTATGCACGTG
>ERZ809224.808-NODE-808-length-26176-cov-8.962865_pt1 | contig 26176 bp, 17 predicted proteins | sample MGYA00520513_ERZ809224 | MGnify/ENA primary metagenome ERZ809224 (study PRJEB31576, sample SAMEA3212658) | Homo sapiens | biome: human-gut; feature: human gut; material: fecal | place: Sweden | collected 2012 ... | reverse complement strand
TAAATCTTCGACGCTGTCATCCTGAGCGAAGCGAAGGATCTTGAAGAATTGAAGAACTTTTGACGGGATCAGCCAACGGAATTAAATCTTCGACGCTGTTATCCTGAGTAAAGCAAAGGATCTTTGGAGAATTAAATTAATTTGATGAAGTTGGAAGAATTTTTAATCCAGGGTGAAGACAACTCCTTCTCAGGCATATTACGTTCTGGCTTTCCGGACTAATTTCAATATCCATTTTATCTTTATTCTACCCTGAATTTATATAGATGACAATGCTTTAACCCTGTGAATAAAAAAAGAAGGTGTCCTATTGGGCACCTTCTTTGTGATATAAAGTTACAGTTCGATTATCTGATAATCAATTTCCTAGTTACGGATGCGTTATCCCTATCTATTTTAATCATGTACATACCGCTTGCAAAATGAAGAGGAATATCCAGTTGGTCATCGGTTACAGAATAACGTTCCAGTATTCTTCCTGATAAATCATACAAGGTAACGGTAGAATTTCCTGAAAGTCCGGTTACTGTGATGATATCTTCAGCGGGATTCGGATAAATGTTTATGGAAGATAAATCTATTTCCTGGATACCGGTTGCAGCAATAGTCGTAAATTTCCAGGTTATAGGCTGATCATAACCGGTTACAGCTTGGCCTGGTATAGTTACCGTATATTCCGTTCCATGAGCGAAATCCGCATGAGCGATTGTCAGTACAGCTCCCTGTACACTTGCGGATACATTACCCGGATCCGGCGAAATAGTAATTCCTGTCAAATCGGAAGAAGTAATATTCTCATTAAAAGTAACCGATACTGTAGCATTAACAGCTACGTTGGAGGCATTTTCCACAGGAGTGGTATTCCTTACGGCCAATGGCTCATCCACAAGTTCAGCAGTTCCCAATATATTGATATTATCAATTAATAGGATATTCATATCATCGGAATTCTGTATGAATGCGATGTATACTGTATCACCGATATAAGCCGATAAATCTGATACACGATTGGTCCATTCACCATTTTCTTCAGGAACCGTAAGTATAGTATGGGTAAAACTTTCGGTATCATTATTGGTAGTCGATAACCTTACTACATAACCATCGGGATATGCCGCTTCAAAAGCCCTTACATCCCATTGCAACATAGCGTCTGCTCCTAATTTTATCGGAGGGGTAATCATCCACCTGTTAGCGGGTCCGTCACCCGAAGAAAACCATGACTGACTTGCGGCACATTGGGTTCCAATGGGGAAAACACCTTCACTTGGCGATCCAGTAAAAATAGCCCATGCTTCATTATTGGGAAATATGTTAGTATTATAAACAACGCCATTATCTAAAGTAGCTAAAGTGAAATTATCGGGCATTCCTTCTTCAAAATCCCAGGTAAGAGCTAAGGGAGGAAGATCCAGGTTGGTACTGAAATTAACAGGTCCGCCCCAATCGCTTTGTTCTGATGCCGGACACAAAGATCTGACATACGTATCATAATTCGTACCATCTGTTAATCCCGTGATATTATAAGGGTTAGTCGTTACATTAGCGATTAAAGTTCCTTCCGTCTCCGGGTCAAAACCGACTGCTCCGTATTTAATTTCCCATCCGGTTCCAGCTCCATTTTCGGTCCAGGCAAGCGTAGCCGAATTAATATCGATATTACTGATAACAAGTTGAGTAGGTACATTACACGCCTCCGGATCTAATGCTGTAGTAAATGACCATACAATTTCATAAGATAATTCTGTAATAGCCGAATCCGGAATCGTAACCGTATATTGTGTATTATAATCCAGGCTATCATGGGCAATATTTAACCGGTTGTTGGAAACCGTTGCCACAACGTTACCCGGATCCGGAGAAATAGTGATACTCGTTAGGATATTTCCTGTGATATTTCTGTTAAAGGTAGCTGAAAGAGTTGTATCTACTGCAATTCCTCCAGCGTTTACAGTCGGGAATAAAGTATCTGCCAGGGTATTGGAGAAAAAGGCCACGATTTCCGAATTATTACCTATGGTACCTAAGTTAGTACCCACGCCGGTAACAGTATCGATCTCGACTAAATCACCTTGTCCCGTTTGGTTGGAGAAAGCCCAGAATAATCTGCCGGAAAAAGGATCAAAACCCATCGATTGGTTATAATACGGTGTAAAACCGGTATTACCTTTTTGAACAACAGCTCCGGTAACTTTATCAATCCTACATAGATTACCATTTGTATCCACACCATATAATTGTCCTTCAGGACTACAAGCCAAAACAACAAAATATCTAGCTAAGGTTACCACATCCGTTAAAATGCCATCCGTAAGATTTACCGTAACAATTTTGGAAACAATACTTTCATCCTCAAGCTCTACGAATGACAATGCAAACATTGTATTGGTCGTAGCATCAAAAGCCATATCACCGCATAATTCGGTAACATCAGTAACACTGACAACAGTCCAATCTACGGTAGATATTTTCCTAAAGTCTTGCCATATGAAGCCGCCCCAAGAAAAACCATTAAATACATACAAATACCCATTGGCAAATTCCCCGCTGGCAGTTGTGTTGTTGTCTTGATCTATTGTTGTAAAATCCACAACCCTGTTAACAGTACCGGGAGTTGCCGAACTAAAATTTACGATAGACCAATCAGAAGTAAGAACATCGTCAAATATCCTGACTCCATAAAGATTAACCGCCCCATTTCTGGTTCCGTCGTTTTGTATGTTCCGAATTGTATTTTGATTAGCATTCGGCGTTGTGGTTCTTTCTTTATTAGGCATGCCTAAAAACTGAAATCTACGTTCAATATTTTGAGTTGTTCCGGTCCTATTCCCTGTTGGAACAGTTTTTCGAAAAGTTTGTGATTCCTGTCCGTTCACCATATATACGGACAAGACCACTGTTAGTAAAGTAATTAATTTTTTCATGATAAATACATTTTAAATGACTAAAATTTTGTACAAAGATACATAAAAAGACTTAATTTAAATTTTTTTATCGGTTTACCGAAGCCATTTCTAAGATAAAAAAAATAAAATATTGGCATTAAATAACTTAAAATTCACTAATTAAAATGTAAAGGGTCCGGATCTCTTATGTCATATAATCTTAACAGCTGTATATTCAAGCCATATAACACAATATATCAATCATTTAAAGATCCATCGACTCATTATCATGGGTCATGTCATCATGATCAGGATGTGTCGGCAATATAAAAGAGAAAGTGGTTCCCTGTCCTTCCGGATTATTTTCCACATGGATCGTTCCGTTATTTTTCTCGATCAACTCTTTGGCCAGTACCAATCCCAAGCCGGTCCCGACTTCTCCGTCCGTACCTTTGGTCGTAAAATACTTATCGCTTGAAAATAAGTTTTCCATATCCTGGTCCTTAATCCCTACTCCGTTATCTTTCACCCTGATTTCAAACAGATCTCCTTCCAGCTTCCGGCCTGAAATAATAATCAAACCTCCGTGATGCGTGAACTTCACCGCATTACTCAATAAATTAAGCAGTACTGAAGTGATCATTTCGGAATCGGCATATAATTCCCGGCTTTTTTCCACTTCATTCCGTACCTCAATATTTTTCTGGGTAAAACTACCTTCCATAATAATCAGCAGATCTTCAATCTTGTTACGGATATTAAAATGTTCAGGCTCCACATTCATCAGCTTATTCCTGATCTTACTGAAGTCCAGCATCTCATTAAAAATATCGACCAAACTCGTAGCGCTTTTATTTAAATATTCCGTGAAGGATTTAATTCTTTCCTGGGAAATATTTTCCACAAGCAATACTTCCGAGTAAGCAACAATGGGAAGCACCAAATTTTTCAGATCATGCATGGTAGAAGCCATATAGCGGTCATTTTGCAGCATCACCTCCTTGGTTTTCGTCAACATCTTCTCCAGATTCTGCCGAAGTTCTTCTTTTTCCGTAATATCGATGACCATAACAAAAATACGGGGGGAAGTCCCTTCTTTGCAATAATGGGTCAAATACCAATCACACTGTATTTTGCGATTATCCTTTGTGGTTGCACAGGCAAAACGGTACACGGTATCATTAGCTTCAAATTCATGGATATCGAGACGTTCGGTTTTGGCGTCGTCCTCTATTTGCAATAACCGGACCATGTCTTTTCCCAATATTTCATTTTTAGGATAACCGAAAATATTTTCGGCAGCCTTATTCCAGTCCACCACTTTGCCCATATAATCCATTTCCACATATCCTATGGGCATCTCGGAAACGAAAAATTCAAACTTATCGATCTCATGCTGCAAATCATTTACACTGGATCGCACTCGTTTTTTTAAGACCTTATTAAAAGCAAAAATAATGATCAGGACTATTAACAAAATAATGGAAGAGATCAAAAAGATGTACCAAAGTTTGCGGTGTTTACGTGAAAGCGGATCTTCCGTATAAAGTATCGTGGAATCATCCGGGAGTTTCCGGTCCAGCAATTTGTACCGGACCAATTCCGGATAACTAAAAGCCCACATCCCTTGTATTTCATTAAGTTCTTTACTTCCTATATCTCCATGAGATATACCCAGCTTATCCATCATCTCTTTCCCAACCAGATAGCCCTGGATATTTCCACTGTTCATATATCCTCCTAATATTTCCGGAGCCATCCATATATCCAGTAAAGAAAAAATAGGAATATCCTTTACTTCCTTGATGGATGATAAGATTTCGTTTTTAGGATAATAGACCCGGTTACCATCAATGTGATATGTACCGGCCAACAATACGCTTTGCGGCGGCAGTGAACTTATCTCTTGCACGATCTCCGCAAAGGATAAATCTTCATTAAAATAAAAATTAATGTCCTTAACCTCATTTCCAAGATTTGCTATCTGTTTCTCGATATCAATCCTGAATAAATGCCCGCTTAAAGAATGATCCAATAAAACATAAATATTTTTCGTATCCGGAAAAAATTCTTTTATCTGAAGGATATTCTCTTTGGCATATACCGATTCATAAACAATGGTAATATCCTGGAGATTTTCAAAATCGCGAGGGTCCCTGGTATTGATACCGGCAGCCACAAGGGGTACATTTTTTGCAAATACGATATCTTTATAATAATTATTAAAAAAAAACAGGGCGGGATCATCTATCAGGACTATCAGGTCAAATTCAATATCCCGGTAAAGCGTATTAAAAATATCCGTTAATAGCCTTTCCCTTTCTTCCTGATAATTTACACGCCGACTATCGATATATTCAATATACAATTCACATTTTGCATTCTCAATGAGGCTATTATAACCTTCTTCCACATCCACGGACCATTCCATTGTTTGATGATAGGAATTCAGAATAAAGATTTTTTTAGATTCTTCGGGCATGTTATATTCCCGAGCCTGAAGATGAAAAAACAGACAATGTAGAGTTAGAATAAAAAAGAGTTTTTTGAGATTCATCAGGTAATATTTAATAAATAATAGAATATAAACTTTGCAAAGATAGGGTATTTCTTAATTTAGCATTTACATAAAAATGGCTTTTTAAGATTTTTTTATATACAAAGAAGGAGAGTAATTTAAGACTCTCCTTCTTTTATTTATTCAAAAAAAGGTATTATCAGAAGACTATCCGCATTTGGAATAACCGCATTTGGAACAGGTAAGGCATCCTTCCTTAAATTCCATCGTATTTTCTTCATTGCATTTGGGACAAACCGCTCCTTTTTGTTTGGTGCCGTCCTGGACACATTTTTTTAATGCCCTGATTACACCGTTCCTCCATGAATTAATACTGTCTTCCCTGAAGTTAAGACCGGAAATAATATTGATCACGTTTTCCAATGGAATATCATGGCGAAGTAATGCTGAGATCATTTTGGCATAATTCCAGAATTCCGGATTAAAAGAGCGGGATAAGCCACGCATGATCACTTCATAGCCATCTTTATCAAAATATTGAAAATCATAGGATTTTGTTCCGTCTTCATTTCTCACTTTGATAATATTGCCTCTTTCCAGCCATTTCGGGACCGGAAAGCGGTCATCCTCGGTCTTACCGGTAAAAATCTCGTAAGGTTTACCATCCCTCATCCCGATAAATGCGATCCAGTCTTCCGTATTATTTTTAAAACGGATAATCTCCGCTTTTAATTCTTTAGGTCGTTTAAGATTCTTAGGTTCTTCCGTTTTTTTATCGGAAGTAGCTGAATTCAATACACCGTCGCGGGAACCTTCGCGGTATACCGTCATACCTTTACAGGCGGATTCCCAGGCCTTGATATATAGTTGCCCTACTGTTTCTTTTGTGGTTTGCGCCGGCAGATTAATCGTAACCGAGATCGAGTGGTCCACCCATTGCTGAATAGATCCCTGTAATTCAACCTTTTTGAGATAATCCGTATCTGCTGCCGTAGATTTATAATAGGGAGATTTCTCCACTAAAGTTTTGATCTCCTGGTCATTCATTTCTTCCAAATCCGTTTTGGAATATCCGTTTTTTTCCGCCCATACCAGAAACTTGGGATGAAAAACCATATATTCTTCGAAATAATCCCCGGTCATATCCCGGAAAGTTTTCCGGTTATTCAGGTCATTCGGGTTGACTTTCCTTCTTCTTTTATAAACCACATTGAAAGCGGGTTCAATCCCGGAAGTAGTCTGGGTACAAATACTCACGCTTCCGGTGGGAGCAATAGTCAGTAAGGCAATATTCCTGCGGCCGAAACGGATCATATCCTCATATAATTTTTCGTCGGCTTCTTTCAACCTGTTGATAAACGGATTTTTTCCTTCTTTAATACAACTGTAAATAGGAAATGGTCCTCTTTCACGGGCCAAAGTTACCGAAGAACGGTAAGCTGAGAGCGCCAGTTGTTTGTGAACTTCCGTAGAAAAAGCATTGCCATGGTCTGAACCGTAACGGATATCCAGCGCCGCAAGCATATCTCCTTCTGCCGTAATCCCTAATCCGGTACGTCTTCCCTGCAACGTTTTATTTTTGATTTTATGCCACAATTCCCATTCTACCCTTTTCACATCATTGGTTTCGGGATCCGAAGCGACCTTTTCAATAATACCGTCGATCTTTTCCGCTTCGAGATCGATAAGGTCATCCATAAGTCTTTGGGCATATTGCACATGCTGTTTGAACAGCGGCATATTGAATGTGGCCTGTTCGCTGAACGGGTTGTCCACATAACTGTACAGGTTCAATGCCAGAAGCCGGCAACTGTCATAAGGACACAACGGGATCTCCCCGCAGGGATTGGTAGATACGGTTGTAAAACCTTCCTCGACATAACAATCAGGAATCGCTTCCCGATGGATGGTATCCCAGAATAGCACACCCGGTTCGGCTGATTTCCATGCATTAAAAATAATCTTATCCCAAAGATGTGCCGCGTCAATCTCTTTTTTCACGGTCGGATTGTCGGAGTCAACAGGATATTGTTGCACATAAGGTTTACCGCTTTTAACGCATTCCATAAATTCATCATCGATCCGGACCGAAACATTGGCTCCTGTGATCTTGCCGTCGGTCATTTTCGCATCGATAAATTTCTCCGCATCAGGATGTTTGATTGATATGGAAAGCATCAGAGCGCCACGACGGCCATCCTGTGCCACTTCCCTGGTTGAATTGGAATATCTTTCCATAAACGGAACGACTCCCGTAGACGTAAGGGCGCAATTTTTAACATGGCTTCCCGAAGGACGTATATGGGAAAGGTCATGGCCTACCCCACCGCGACGTTTCATCAACTGGACCTGTTCTTCGTCCATTTTCATAATGCCGCCGTAAGAATCCGAATCACCTTCATTACCTATTACAAAACAGTTGGATAAAGAGGATATCTGGTAATCGTTACCTATACCGGCCATAGGACTTCCCTGTGGAATAATATATTTAAAATCCTTTAGTAAAGAGAAAATCAATTCTTCATCCATCGGATTACTGTATTTTTTCTCAATACGGGCAAATTCGCGCGCCAATCTCCGGTGCATATCATCCGGCGTTCTTTCCAGCAATTCACCGTCTTCGTTTTTCAGGGCATATTTGTCTATCCATACACCTGCAGCCAGCTCATCACCTTTAAAATAAGCCACTGCATCTTTGAAGACTTCCTGTTTAGTGAAAGCCTTTTTTTCTGGTTTAGTTTCTTTATCCAATTTCGTTTCTACTCCTTCTTTTTTTAATAGTTCCTCTTCGGCATCGATATCCTCCCGGATCATTCCGGTTAACTTCTCCAGCACGGAATCCCTTGAAGAGATTAAAGTTGTTGCTGATGGTGGGACTTCCACATTTGAGGCTGTTTCTACGGTCTCATGATCTCCGAAAAGCGATAATTCATTATTCATACGATAAGCTGCAAATATTATTTATTACTGGTGAAATTGAGGGATCCTTACTGTTATAATACATATTAGCGACTTGAGTTACAGAGATAAAATATTGAGTTTGCGATAGTTAAAAAAACAGAGGAAGATATATCACTCGGTAGCTAAAATATATATTTGCTATCGTACGTATCCTAAAATTTAATAATTAATACTAACAAAATAACGTTGATAAATTTTTGATTTGATAATTAGAGGATTACATTTTTGATTAAACAAAATTACTTTTTACCGGTTGTTTCGACTCCGTCGTCAATTTTTTTAATCAATCCCTGCAATACTTCACCCGGACCGAATTCCACAAATTGGGTAGCCCCGTCTTTCACCATGTTACGTATGGTTTCGGTCCACAATACCGGCGCGGTTAATTGCATAATGAGGTTATTTTTAATTTCTCCGGGATCCGTAGAAGGTGTAGCCGTGGCATTTTGATAAACGGGACAAAGAGGAGTATTGAAACGGGTTTGTTCAATGGCTTTCGCCAGTTCTTCCTGGGCCGGCAACATTAACGGCGAATGGAATGCTCCGCTTACATTGAGCGGGATCACTCTTTTGGCTCCCGCGGTTTTTAAAGCTTCCGATGCCAGTTCTATTCCCTTTAAAGATCCTGATATACCCAATTGACCCGGAGAATTATAATTGGCGGGAACTACTACTTCATCAATGGAAGCGCATATTTCCCGGGTCTTTTGATCATCGAAACCAATAACCACTGCCATACCGGAAGGTGTAAGTTCACATGCTTTTTGCATAGCCATAGCGCGCTTGGATACCAACAACAGCGCATCCTCAAATTCCAGAGTACCGTTAATTACCAATGCGGAAAACTCTCCCAGCGAATGTCCGGCTACCATATCCGGAACCTCGTCCGCCAGTATTTTACAGGCTATAACAGAATGTAAAAAGATAGCAGGCTGTGTCACTTTCGTTTCTTTAAGGTCCGCATCCGTACCTTTAAACATGACATCCGTAATTGAAAAACCCAGCAGTTGGTCCGCTTTATCGAAAAGTTCTTTAGCCAACGGATATTGTTCATACAACGGTAATCCCATACCCGGATATTGGGCTCCCTGTCCCGGAAAAACATAAGCTTTCATAATACAGTTTTTGTTAATTTTGAGTTGCAAAAATATCTATTTTTTGAATAGATAAAAAAGAAAATAGATAAAAATAAAAAGGCTTCGTAAAACATAAACCTTTAATGGATTTAATTCCTATTTAGGATAGTTAACGGTCATTGATGTTCGGATCACTTCAGGTCTTTAAGAAATCCTTTATCGAATGGCGATATGGAAGGTCCGAAATAATGAGTAAAATTTCCATTTTCATCAATCATATATTACTAATATTCCAATCGGGTGCGTGGTCGTTCCACCATTTGCACTACTGTTCGTGAGCCATTTAAGTACAGATTGTTGTTCCGCATTTTTAACTACGACTCCTTTTTTGCTATTCCTATAATTCGGCTTTTCTCAATTTCAAACCCTAACCGATTATTAATCCTTTATAATTGCTTATATGATAATATGGATCTTTACTATGGACACGCAAATAAATTCTTACCAATTCTGCCCCACTAAACTACTGACATGATATAGTAGCTTATGAATTTTTTTCTATATAATTCTTCAGCGTTCCATTTTCCCTCATTTTAATATACTTCTCAATATTCTTATCTTTTTTCAGATAATTTTTGTTTTTCTCATAAAAATCAATTGCCATTTCTATACCTGCCATAGTTCCTCCTGTTTTATCATCGTAATTTCCTGATTCTATCGAATATTTTGTCCAACCTGCCATAAACATAATCAAGAGATCACCATTCTCCAAGAAATTCACTACATTAGTGTTAATCTCCAGATGAACGTACGGAGAGCCTGTGAACCACTTCATTAAAAAAGTGTTTACTTCGATCCGTTTTTTAGTTTGTTCATTCACAGGAGTAGTATATATCCAGTCTATTGCAGCTAATACATCCTTTTCCAAGGCCTTGTAGTCTTCTTTTGTTTCAATTACATAATTTTTTGGGACTGTAAATTCCTGTGAAAAACTTTTTACAGTAATCAAAAAGGCTAATACTAGAAAGATGATTTTTTTCATAAGATTGATTTTTAATTTGACTTGATACTAACTATATTATTCTTCGCTTTAGGGTATTTAATTGATCCTTCATTATAAAAGAATGTTTATTATGATCGAATATAAATATTATGTTTTATCTATATTATGATATGCAAATATAAAACATATACCTAATCTATTCAAATATTTTCATGTTGAACTTCTAAACTCGAAATATCACTCCGATTTCAAACCGCTGGCTATACCTTAGAAGGAAAAGATTCATTGTAAACGGTCATGGATTTATACCGTGAATTAACTTGTGCAAAAACAAAATCCCATAAAAGAAATAAAAAAAGAGCTACATTGGTAACTCTCTCTTTATTGAGTGTGGTGCTGGACAGAATTGAACTGCCGACACACGGATTTTCAGTCCGTTGCTCTACCAACTGAGCTACAGCACCGCTCGTTGATTTAGGATTGCAAAAATAGTATTTTTTTCAATATATATCACAGAATCTGGAAAAAATATTCCGGATAATAGGACATTCTGATGGAATACACTGGTTATGAACAAGAAATATTTACCTGTCAAATACGAACCGGATCAATCCACGGTCTTATTGCCAAAGGCAAGATCCCCGGCATCACCCAAACCCGGTACGATATAAGATTGGGCGGTAAGTTCTTCGTCTACTGCGGCGACCCATATCGTGCAATGGGCCGGAGATAATTTTGACTGAATATATTCGATTCCCTGGGTACTGGCTATAGCAGATACGATATGGGTATGGGACGGTTTTCCGTTATTCAATAATTCCATATATGAAAGATGCATGGATTTTCCGGTAGCCAGCATGGAATCTGATAGAATCAGTACCCGGTCGGTTAAATCGGGCGCCGACATATAATCCACCTGTATCTCGAAAGTCCCGTCACGGTAATGCTTTCTGAATGCCGATACAAATGCGTTATCGGCCTTATCGAAATAATTAAGAAGTCCCTGGTGAATGGAAAGGCCGGCCCGGAGAATGGTGGCCAGGACAGGAAAACTGGGAAAGGTTTTCATATTGGTAATACCCAAAGGCGTTACCACTTCCCGGGATTCATATTCCAGTTCTTTACTGATTTCGTAAGCGAAAATCTCCCCGATTCTCTCCAGATTCCGCCTGAAGCGCATACTGTCTTTCTGAACTTCCACATCCCTTATTTCCGCAATGAAATAATTTAACAGGGAATTCTCAATTCCCAAATGACGGACTGCTTTCATATTCATTTATTTAATAATGTTTTTATATAACCTCACAAAAGGAGAAAGGTAAAAATAGCGTCGAATGGTCAACATGGGATAGGTATATTTCTGCGCTCCGAATCCCCGGTAAAAACGGGCGATATTCTCATTCATGGAACCATTGAAATCGAAGAGGACGGGCTGCCCGGCATGGTCCTTAATATAGGCATCAATTAAAAAAAACATCGATTTCTTTTCGGGAGATTTTTTATCCCTTCCGGAAAACCAAAACCATATCCTCTCATGATCTTTAAGAAAAAAAGCACCCGCTATCAGTTTCTGCTGTTGGTCGCAAACTCCAATCAGATCAAGCTGACCTCTTTCCTGTGCTAACCGGCTTATTTTTAATAACATGGAATAATCCTTTTTATGATAAGGCACAGTCTTCTCTTTTCCTTTACTATTCCGGAAAAGTTTTATCACATCCTCCGGTGTGATATTATCGGTCAGTGAAAGCTCCTGTTTAACGGCGTTCCTGATGTTACGACGTGTGTTTTCCGAATAGGATTGGTAAAGCTTTAAATAGGGTTCATTGAGATCAAGCCGGTAAGAATTCATTAATAATGGAGAATAACCGGTATTTTCGAAATTATTGGCGGAATTAAAAACGAGATCGATGTACCGGTAAGTTGCCGGTATTTTTTCGATAAATTGCCTGACAATGTTACCCTCTATCTGATTAGGTGAAAAGATACCTAACCTGGAGAAGAAAAAAGGAGTATATATATATTTAACCGAAAATTTAGACCTCGCCGGAAGCGGCATGATATAATCATAGTCTCCTTCAATTAAAGCTTTCCAACGGGGAGAAGCCGCGGTTAAAAAGTCATAATCAGCAAAAATAGTCGGATTAGCGGACCTTTGCAGACAAGCATTCCATTTTTCTTTATCGATATCATCATGGCTCAGAAAGTAGGGCATAAGTTATATACTATAAATGCAAAAATAATAAATTATAAACATGCTTATATAAAAAAAGCATCCATTTGATGGATGCTTTTTTTATAGGTAAGTATCAGGTAATTATTTCACCATCACTTTAGCTGTATAAACTTTACCTTCTTGTACAACTCTGAGTATATACATACCGCTGTTGAAGTTGTTTACATTTACGGTTACGGTTTGATCGTTAACCTGTTCTTTGTGCATCAGTTGTCCCGTCATGTTGTAAAGTTCAACTTGAGCGGCACCATTGCCATCTAAATCCAGACGGAAATTTTCCGTAGCGGGATTGGGCCTTATGGTAATATTCCTTTTTTCCATCTCTTTTACATTGATCCATTCGCAGTCATTACAGGAAGCGACAACGGACATTAAGGGACGATTTAAAAGACCGAACCATTCAGTGGCGTTAACATAATTATTCGTCCAAATTAAATCTGGTATTAAACTATATTCCATAACATCTAAAGACAAATTACGATCAGCTAACAATTGAGGAGTTGACCAGTTATCATTACCAGCAGGATGATCATATTCAGATCTAGGATCACTAAAATACATAGCTCTGAATGAATTTACCTGCCTTCCTATAGTATCGGTATTATACCTTTGGGCCACATTCGGATTACGGGATCCGCTCTTAAAACTATAGGCTACCACTATTTGTTTTTGGTTAGTGAGGTTTTTAAAACTTTCCGGAAGTGGAGTATAAACGTTATTTATGAGTATATTACCTCCACCTGATGCAACTGAAGTATCTTCGATCGTTAAGTAATGTTTATGTTTATAATATTTTACATCAGCGGCTCCGGGAATGTCGGAAGTAAATACAGCATCTCCATATCTGTCCCAAGGAATCTCAGCCCAAGAATAGCGCCATACTGTATCTTCCCCGGGTTGAGGACGAAGATAAATTCTGGAATAGGGCAAATCTTCAACGGCTGCCACGCTTACGATGAGCGTATCTACTGTATTGGCAGGCACTTCGCTACCCCATACATATAAAAATTGAATACCTACCGAATCCACGTTGAAATTCCGGGTCATACCGAAATCAGGAACGGACACCAGGTCACCATTCAGATCTTCATAATTTCTGTATAGTTCGGTCCAGTCACGGCTTGCGAAATCATAAATAGCACCTACCGAATATCTCTGAACAGTTGCCCACTCTGTTCCACCTGAGCCATCAGCAAAACCAGCGCGTACGAGTGTATCAGATAAGATTGGCGCCGGGTTCCGGTTAGGAAGTTCACCGTTAAGAAAATATATAGCATCAAAATAGGAATATTCGAACGCACCGCTACCGGCTCTGTTTCTTGAGGATATCTTCTTCATATCCACAGGAGCAAGCTCTGATTTAATTTCTTCTTTCAGAACAGGAGATGACATCTTTGGTCCTTCTAAAGGCGTAACCTGGGCAAATCCCATCGTGGCCATTAGGACTACAACTAATGTTGTGTAAAACTTTTTCATTTGACAATTTGGTTTTAATTAATACTATTTGTTTAATAGAAATTCTTTCATATCAAATCTGACATGCAAAAATACATTTTTTTTTTTACAAATAGAAAAAATTAAAAAATATTGCCCATATTCAACATTCTGATCACTTTAGCTTAAAATCCGGATATGTTGAACAATGCCTTATTTACTTCAACCGAACACTTTGGCATATATAGTAAACTTTGAGCATCAATAATTTACATTACCATCTGGCTAAGAAAATCAATCTTTCCCCATTCCGACTTTCTCATGAAGGCTGAAACCAAATTTAGTCATATCATTAAATTCACCTGGTATTATTAAAAGTTAGGAGATGTCCGAAAGTCCTTACGAATCGTTTTCTGCCACCAATATATTTAACGAAAAAGCCTATAATACAGATCCTTCACTTCGTTCAGGATGAAAAATTCTTTCAGTATGACAAAATAGACTTTTGGACATCTTCCTAATTCTCAATAAATTATTTTACCATTACTTTGGCTGTATAGAGTTTACCGTCCTGTACCACTCTGAGTAAATACATTCCGCTGTTAAGGTTATTTACATTAACGGTTACAGTCTGATCATTTACCTGTTCTTTATGCATCAACTGACCCGTCATGTTGTAAAGTTCAACCTGGGCGGCGCCGCTGCCTTCCAAATCCAGACGGAAATTTTCCGTAGCGGGATTGGGTCTTATGGTAATATTCCTTTTTTCCAATTCTTTTACATTGATCCATTCGCAATCATTACAGGAAGCGACTACCGACAAAAGCGGACGGTGTAAAGGACCTAACCATTCTGCAGTATTCACATATTTATTATGCTCCAGTGCATTAGGGTGCATACTCAGAAAATTGGCTTCTATGGCAATATTAAGATCCGTTAATAAGGCTGGTGTAGCTTCCTGGCCTTCCACATTTGAATACTCGGGTCTTGGGTCATCGAAATAAAGTACCCGGAATAAATTAACCTGTTTTCCCATAGTGTCGGTCTCGTATCTCTGGGAAACTTCCGGATTGCGGGATCCGCTTTTGAAACTGTAAGCCATCACGAGTTGTTTTTGGTTAGTCAGGTTTTTAAAATCATCCGGAAGAGGAGTATAAAGGTTATTTATCAGTATACCGTCCGAACCAGAAGCAAGTGAAGTATCTTCGATAGTTAAAAGATGTTTATATTTGTAATATTTTATATCGGTAACTTCAGGAACATTGGCTGTAAACACAGCATCTCCGAATCGGTCCCACGGAATTTCAGCCCATGTATAATACCATGTGGTATCTCCGGGAGAGGGACTACTATAAACGGGACCTATCGGTAATCCTTCAATGGCAGCGATACTTACAATAAGAGTATCCACAACATCAGAGTTTACCTCACTGCCCCATTGGTAAAGAAATTGGAGTCCTACCGAGTCGATGTTAAAATTTTGGGTTTTACCAAAATCAGGAACAGAGACCAGGTTCCCGTCCTCATCTTCATAATTACGATAAAATTCCGTCCAATCAGGACTGGTAAAATCATAAATAGAACCGATGGAATATTTCTGGACAGCCCACCACTTTGTTCCTCCGTCACCGTCAGCATATCCTGTGCGTACGAGTGAATCCGATAATATCGCTACCGGAAAAGGACGTTGGTACTCCGTATTATAATTGATGGCATCATGATACGAATACTCGAATGCACCGGCAGTCCGGTGTTTTGACTGGACTTTATTGAATTCCAGCGGAAGTTCCTGTAATTTTTCTACTTTTAGAACAGGAGACGGAATGTGTTGCCTTTCTACAGGTGTAACCTGGGCAAATCCCATTGTAGCCAATAGAGCCACAACGAGCGTTGTGTAAAAATTTTTCATTTTTTTAATAAGTTTTAGTTAATAATGATTAATACTCGATAAAATTATCGGTTAAATAGCTACTCCTACAAGGCAAATATACATTTTATTTTTATATATGCAACAAAAAAGCGTTTTTTCAAAAAAAAATTACTCAATTTTCCTTATTAAAATTTTTAAAGTTCTTTTTGTAAGAGAGGGTTATTAAATCACCTCATCAAAACATCAAATTATTTTGTATTTTTGTCGCTTCTTTTCCTTATTAATATCATAATATAACAGGGATGATACGATTTAAAAGCTTTATTTTTTCCATTACGGCTATTGCCATCCTTTTCGTATCCTGCCAGTCTGATAATTACACGCTCTCCGACCAGGTGGAACAACGTCTGGTATTTCAACAATACCATATTTCTTATGATGCCAACACGGAATTGTTACATGCCACCGCACGGTTCTCACTCAATAATCCGACCGGCATTACATTAAAATTAGCCAAAAAGAGCAGGATAAACTGGAATAACGAAGAATTATCAGGTAAATCCACCACAGATGATGGGTATATTTATACTTTAAATAAGAAAATACCCTATCCTGAAAAATCCACTTTTGAGTACATCAATAATGACGGAAAAATATTTTCCAATGAACCTTATATCCCGTTTTTCGAAATCAACGAATCAGGGACCATATCCATAGACAGGGAAAAAGGAGCCGTTTTATCCTATACCGGAAAAAAATTCAGGGAAGAAGAATTACTTTTCTGCAGTTTATTTCAAAATAATGAACTTGTATCGACTTTTGAGCCCGATATCCCGGAAGGTAAAACAATCACCATTTCTACCAATGTCCTCTACAATTTGAAACCGGGTAATTACACCTGCAGATTTACCAGATCCTACTCTTCATCGGATATCCGCGCCCTGGACCGGGGAGGTTGGTATGATTCGGAATATTTATCCAAAACAACCGATTTGAAAATTTATTAATAATGAACAATTTTTCCACTCATTTAAGAACCCATACCTGCGGGGAACTCACGGCAAACCATATCGGGGAGAACGTTACTTTATGCGGTTGGCTGCAACGGATCAGGAACTTAGGAGGTATGACTTTCATCGACCTCCGGGACCGCTACGGTATTACCCAACTCACTTTTAATATGGAGCTCCAGGATCATTTACTGGAACAGGTACAGAACTTCGGTCGTGAATGGGTCATCCGGGCAACCGGAAAAGTGGTGGAAAGATCAAGTAAAAACAAAAATATCCCGACCGGAGATATTGAAATCCTGGTGAATGATGTTGAAGTACTCAGCCAATCGAAAATACCGCCTTTTACCATAGAAGACGATACGGACGGTGGAGAAGAACTCCGGATGAAATACCGTTATCTTGACCTCAGGAGGAACACAGTGAAAAACAATCTTTTATTCAGGCATCATCTGGGTATTGAGATCCGCAATTATATGAATGAACTGGGATTCGTGGAAATCGAAACTCCCTTCCTTATCAATTCCACTCCTGAAGGAGCCCGGGATTTTGTCGTACCTTCCCGTGTTTCTCCGGGAGAATTTTATGCTTTACCGCAATCCCCGCAAACCTTCAAACAACTTTTGATGCTGGCCGGTTACGACCGCTATTTTCAGATTGTGAAATGTTTCAGGGACGAGGATTTACGAGCCGACCGTCAACCTGAATTTACCCAGATCGATTGTGAAATGGCTTTCGTTACCCAGGAAGATATCCTGCAAACCTTTGAAGGACTTGTAAAACATATTTTTAAGAAAGTAAAAAATATTAATATCGATACGATTCCCCGGATCACCTATGAGGATGCCATGGAAAATTATGGCAACGACAAACCGGATATCCGGTTCGGAATGAAATTCATTAAATTAAATAAGGAACTTCAGCACAAGGATTTTTCAGTTTTTAACCAGGCGGAATGGATAGGCGGCATCGTAGTTCCGGGCGGTGGAAGTTATTCGCGCAAACAATTGGATGAACTTACGGATTTTGTAAGAAGGCCGCAGGTTGGTGCCAGCGGACTGGTATATGTACTTTGTCAGGAGGATGGCAAATTTAAATCTTCCGTGGACAAATTCTATGATCAGGAGGATTTGCAGAAAGTAGCGGAAGCCTGTCATGCCGAAACAGGAGACCTGATCCTCATTATGGCCGGGTCTAAAGAAAAAACCCGTCCGCAGCTTTCGCAATTGAGATTGGAAATGGGACAAAGGCTGGGCCTCCGGAAAGCCGGTGAATACAAACCGCTTTGGGTCGTAGATTTTCCCTTACTGGAATGGGACGAAGAGACACAAAGATATTACGCCAAACACCATCCTTTCACCGCGCCGAAACCGGAAGAAGCAGAACTTCTGACAACAGATCCCGGAAAAGTGAGGGCCAATGCTTATGACCTGGTGATCAACGGCACCGAAATCGGAGGCGGGTCTATCAGGATACACGACCGGGAATTACAGCGTAAAATGTTAAGCTTATTAGGTTTCAGTGATGAAGTAGCACAGGCCCAATTCGGGTTCCTGATGCAGGCATTCGAATATGGAGCTCCTCCCCATGGAGGTATCGCTTTCGGTTTCGACCGGCTATGCTCGGTGCTCTCCGATACGGACACTATCCGTGATTTTATCGCTTTCCCGAAAAATAACGCGGCCCGTGACGTGATGATAGAGGCCCCTTCTCCTATATCGCCCGAACAATTAAAAGAACTTGGTATCCATATTTCAAAATAGCAACCTAAAAACCCCACATTATTTATGGAAGAAAATAAAAAAAACTCCTATAATTCGTTCAGCCTGATACGTTTCTTATGGAAGTGGCGCTATCCGCTGCTCATTGTTTGTATTGCAGCAGCCGTACTTTCCTTTTTCTTTTCTACAAGCTTATTTATCAAGCCTAAATTCAAAGCCACGACCATTATATATGCTCCGCGGACCAATTCCCTATCCAAAATATTGACCAACGAACATAGTTATAATGAAAGGCTGGAGATCAAGGCTTACGGTATTGAAGAAGAGACCGAGCAAATGATGCAGATTCTGAACTCCCGGGATATTCAGGATGCCCTTATCAAAAAATTCAACCTGATAGAATATTATAAGATTGATACGAATGCCAAATATTGGGAAACCAAACTTTACAAAAGCCTTATCGGTAACCTGAAAATAAAAAGGACCGAATTCGGGGCCATTTCCATTACCGTTACCGACCATGATCCTGTTGTGGCGGCTAATATGGCTAATGAAGTATCCCGGCAACTGGACACGGTAAAAAATAAAATCGAACGGGAACGGGCTACGGCGGCATACTTCATCCTGAAAAAACAACTTGAAGATGTTACCGACGAAATAAAAAGGGTGGATGATTCCCTCAAGATCATTATGGAACACGGTGTCTTCGATTTCGAAACACAATCGGAAAGGGTTACCCAGCAATATGCCATTGCCGTATCACAAGGAAATACTGCGGGCATGCAGCGTTTACAACAGGAATTAAATAAACTGGCGACGTGGGGACCTCAATCGGAAGCTTTACGCGAATTACAATATAACTTCAGGGAATACCAGGCTTTATGCAAATCCAAAATGATGGACGCCAAAGTGGATATGGAATCCCGGATGCCTGTTAAATTCGTCATTGAAAAAGCAATCCCGGCGGATAAAAAAAGTTATCCAAAAAAATCGATCATTATGATTACTTCCACGATCGCTACCCTGATCGTGGCAATCATCATTCTCCTGATTATGGAAAATATTCGCAATTCACCGGAATTTAATTCCAGGAGGCGGGAAAAGAAATCCATTTCTTAAATGAAAAAAAAGCAATTCATTTTTTTTGCTTGCTGTATTGCCTTCATCCTGTTAAATTGTGTGGCGATCTTAAAGGAATTTCTGATATTCCCCTGGATCTCCCTTGTAGTAGTAATTGTATACCTGATGTTTTACAGGCTGGACTGGCTCATGTATATCCTGGCTTTCCTCACGCCTCTCTCCGTACCTATGGGAGAATTCACCCGGATGGATGTGGACCTTTCCCTGCCGGCCGAGATCATCATGGCTGCCATCACCTTGCTTTTCATTTTCCGCCTTCTATATGACCTTCCGGTAAAACGGAAGCTCTTTACACATCCCATATCCATAGGTATTTATATTTATTTGGCCTGGATACTTATTACGTCCATTTCCAGTGAATTACCCATCGTATCCGTTAAATTCCTGATATCCAAAATATGGTTTATCGTTCCCTGTTTTTTTGTGATCCTCCAATTTTTCAGCAAGAACACCCGGAAAATTATTACATTTTTCAACTGCTATGCAGTCGGACTGGCTATTGTAGTATTATATACCACATTCAGGCATGCCACTTTCGGTTTCTCTATGTTCTCAAGTCACTGGGTTATGTCGCCTTTTTACAATGACCATACTGCCTACGGAGCGGTACTGGCGTTCTTCCTTCCTATTTCCGCCGGCTTTATTTTTCTGCCGGGCAATAATAAAACACAACGTCTCTTTTATATCATTCTTTCCGTAATTATCGCCACGGGACTTTATTTTTCTTTCAGTCGCGCGGCTTGGCTCAGCATGATCGGGGCAATAGGCGTTCTGGTCCTGCTCAAACTACGTATCAAATTATCTTGGGTGGTACTGGGAAGCGTGATCCTAGGTGCGGCATTCTTTCTATTTGCGGACGATATCCTATACAAAATGGGACGTAATACCCAGGATTCATCCGGGAATCTTAAAGAGCAAATACAATCCATTTCCAATATCACAACCGACGCTTCCAATGTGGAACGGCTAAATCGCTGGGTGGCCGCCCAGGGCATGATCAAAGAGAGGCCGATTGTGGGATGGGGTCCGGGAACTTATCAATTTGTTTACGCCCCTTTCCAGAAAGGTAAGTACAAAACCATCATCTCCACTAATTTCGGCGACGGAGGAAATGCCCACAGCGAATATATCGGACCTTTTGCCGAAACGGGGATCATCGGATTACTTACGGTCCTGGCTTTGGTCTTTATGGCCCTTTTCTATGGAATTAAGACCTATATCCAATCAAAAGACAAATTTTCACGACTGCTGTGTTTGTGTATGCTCCTGGCTTTAATTACTTATTTTATCCATGGAGTTCTTAATAATTTCCTTGATACGGATAAGCTTTCGTTGCCGTATTGGGCGGCTTTCGCCACGATCACCATATTATCCGTGAAGAGTAAGGAGGATCAAAATGGAATACCTGATCCGCAAGAGAATGAATTAAATGAATTGCCCTAAATATATACCACTTCTTTATAACCGCAAATAAATTGCCGCCCTTGCCTATCTTCAAGAGAGAGGCGGCCGTATTCATCCACCCCGGTTATCATCGCTTCCATCCGAGTGCCATGTATAACATAAGTATGGAATTCTTTTATCCTATATAAATTCCCATAATATTCTTTCAGAAGAATATCAAAATCTTCCTTTGTCAAAAATCCCGCATAATGTCCAGTTAATATTTGATGTAATTGCTTGAGCAACGTGATTCTTTCATACTCATAGCCTGTTTCCAGTTTAAGGGAGGTTACCTTTGTTAAAAGAGGATCGAAACGGGTTTGATTAAGGTTGATGCCGACTCCGGCGATACTATATCGTAATTCATTGCCTTGTATGGCATGTTCGATCAATATGCCGGCCATCTTTTTTTCGTGGACATAAATATCATTCGGCCATTTTATTTTTACCGACGGAAGATGCCGGGAAAGCATTTTCCTCACCGATAAAGCAAAAGCGATATTAATAAAGAATTGCCTTGAAGGCGATACCGGCTCCTTGATATAGAAACTGGCCAGAATATTCTCTTTAGGCCGGCTTTCCCATTTGTTGCCTGATAAACCTTTTCCGGCCGTCTGCCAATCTGCATATACGACCGTGAAGTTATCCAATTCGTTGTCATTTAATTTTTTATCCAGGACGATGGAAGACAGGTAATCATTGGTGGAAGAAACCTCCTGAATAAATATGAACGGGTCCTGATTCATTCGGCAAAAATAGTTATCTTTGCCAACAAAATTTAATTTTATAATGAAAAAAATAACATTATTGCCGTTTCTCTTTATGGCGGTCTTTTTTGTTTCCTGCCATGATGATTCCGGCGACTTTGCCGAAAAATATTATCCGGATAGCGAAAAATCAACCGCGTTAAAACAATGCCTTAACCTGGCACGTGATACGGCCAATGCCCATCTTTCGGTACCCGGCGGTTATACTTACTATAATAATGCCGCTTACCGGATCAATCTGCCTACAGCCACCACACCCGTGATCGATACTTTGGCAAAATACGGACAACAGTCTACCGTTGATTCCCTGATTATACGTCTTAACAGGGCAGCCGAAAGGACAGGAGACCAGGTAAGGACGGTTTTCGGCGAAGCCATTACCCAGACAACATTCTATGACCCGGATTATTTTATCAACGGTTCTTCCAGGGTCGCCACTGAATATTTCAGATCCAATAAAACCGTTTATCTTATTGACAACCTAAAACCCTGGGTACAGATCAAGATGAATGAAACACAGGCATCGGCAACCTGGAACCAGATACTGGCAACCTATGCCCAGTATACGACGCAACCCGTAAACATTGACCTGAACCAGGAAATAACCCGGCAAATGGTAAATCATCTTCTTACGGAAATGGGATTGGAAGAGCAAAAAATACGCACAGATCCCACCCACAGGAAAACGACTCTTTTGAAAGAGATATTTAAATAAAACATAAAAAGTAATATTGCTCGAAATCATAACATATCTATAGCTACAAGTGAGAATGAGAACAGACAAGTTATTTTCAGGTAAAATTCTGGCTATTTTATCGGGAGGCGGAGATACTCCTGCCATTAACTCAAGTATTGAGGCTGTCCGTAACAGGGCTTCCATGTTAGGATTCAAAGTATACGGGATCCAGAAAGGATGGAAAGGATTACTCGGCGACGGCCAGGTAGTGGATCTTACCAACACGGCATATAATGGCATTTACGGCGGTACCGCCCTCCTTTCCAGCAGAACCAATCCGTTTCCCAGTGTGAAACATCCCGAGGACCGCTCTCCGCAGATCATACGCAATATCGAAAGATACCATATCGATGTACTGGTTACCATCGGAGGAGATGATACCAACGGGGCTGCTAAGAAAATGTACGAAAAATATGGGATCCCGGTTATCGGATTTCCTAAAACCATAGATAACGATTTGCGTACCAAATCCCTGCACCATTATCAGGGTAAAGATTACGAAACGGTATTATGCCCGGGCTTCCCGTCGGGAGCCATGGCAATCAAAAAATTATGCAGTAAGTTGCATACGACCAATGAATCTCACCAGCGCATTATGGTACTGGAAGTGATGGGAAGGGACGCAGGCTGGTTGACCGGCGCGGCTATTTTCGGTGGTGCCCAAATGGCATTGGTGCCGGAAGTAGAAATGACCAAAGAGAGAAAGGATTTCTTTTTCGAACAAGTCAAGGAAAAATTTATGCGATCCAAGAAACGGAGCCTTATTATCGCGGTTTCCGAAGGTGTACGCTGGTGGAATGATGAAAAAGAATCACTCGATATGGTGTATGCCAGTCCCGACCTGGATGAATACGGTCATCCCCGTTTCGGTGGAATAAGCGGTGTTATCGCTTCCGAAATATCCAAGAAACTGGGAATTGAAGCGCGCGGACAAATATCCGGTTATATTCCCCGTTCCGGGAAATGCTATGAATACGACAGACGGCTTACCTCTACGCTGGCCGATAAAGTTGTCGATCTGCTTTTGCGCCAGGACTACGGTAAAATGCCGGTCATGAAAGATATTGTTCCTTACACCGAACTGGAAGAATTCCACACCGATGCGATCGATATGGGGAATATCGGTAATTTTGCTTTACCGGAAGGGTACTACGATTCCAATGAATTCTATTTCACCGATCAATATATTGATTACCTGACCAATATTATCGGATCACCATTCCGTCTCGAGTTCAATCACGAATTCCCGGTAGTATTACCTCAAGATTAAAAAATGGGAAATTTTATCATACAGGGCGGCCATACGTTATGTGGGGAAATAACACCACAGGGAGCGAAGAACGAAGCCTTACAGGTGATTTGCGCGACTTTGCTCACCTCGGAGCCCGTCATTATTTCAAATGTTCCCAACATAGCTGATGTCCGTCACCTGATCGAGATCCTGATGGCGATGGGAGTGCAGGTTGATATGATTACTTCTTCCATTTTCCGTTTCCAGGCAGAAAAAATAGATCTTGATTTCCTCAAAACGAAAGAATTTCTCCGTTTAGCCAATACCATAAGGGCTTCGATCATGACAATCGGTCCTTTGCTGGGACGTTTCGGCAAAGCCTATGCTTCAAAACCGGGCGGAGATAAAATCGGAAGAAGACCGTTGGATACCCATTTCGAAAGTTTCTACCGGCTGGGTGCCAGGATATCTTCCCATGACAATGATAATACTGTATACGAACTTACGGCAGATCCGCTTGTAGGAACCAGCATGTTACTGAACGAAGCATCCGTAACAGGAACAGCGAATATCGTCATGGCCGCTGTTATGGCCAAAGGCAAATCAGTTATTTACAACGCGGCCTGTGAACCTTACGTTTACCAATTATGCAACATGCTTAATAACATGGGAGCCAGGATAAGCGGGATCGGCTCCAATCTCCTGACGATCGAGGGAGTAGAGGAACTACATGGCTGTGAACACCGTATTTTACCGGACATGATCGAAGTGGGCAGTTTTATGGGAATGGCAGCCGTAACCAATTCGGAGATCACCATTAAAGATTGCTCATGGCCTAACCTTGGTATCATCCCGTACACTTTTTCCAAATTAGGCGTAAAGTTTGAAAAACAGGGTGATGACCTTTACATTCCTCCACAGGATGAATTTGAAATCGAGACCAACATGGACGGTTCTATCCTCACTATTTACGACGCTCCATGGCCCGGTTTCACGCCCGACCTGATCAGTATCGCGCTGGTTACCGCCATACAGGCCAAAGGAAGTGTATTGATCCACCAGAAGATGTTTGAAAGCCGTTTGTTCTTTGTGGATAAATTACAGGACATGGGAGCACAGATCATCCTTTGCGACCCGCACCGGGCTACGGTTATCGGCCTGAATCATAAATATAAGCTTCGCCCCACCACTATGTCCTCCCCGGATATTCGCGCAGGAGTAGCCTTATTGATCGCCGCTCTATCTGCCGATGGGACCAGCATCATACAAAACGTCGAACAGATCGACCGCGGATATGAAAATATCGTGGAACGTCTCGTTGCGCTGGGAGCCAAAATCGTAAGGGAAGAATAATATTTCGAAATGGGCGCATACCTAACGGCATGCGAAATAACATATCCCGCATTTGATGGCTACCAGGCGGAAATCCCTAAAGGGATTTGGAAATAATTTGCTATAATCATCTTTCAACCGACAATGCCGTGGGCATTAACTTCCTTAAATACAAAGACACCTTGGAAAGCATATTCCCATATCGTCAGGTATGCGACCAATTATCCAGCAATTTGAAAATGCCGGAAGGAAAATCCCTAAAGAGATTTGGAAGATTTGCCATAATATTCTTTCTACCGACAATGCCGTAGGCATTCCAGCCCGGTAACACGAAAACACACCCGACAAACCACGCATGCCGTCAGGTATGCGACCAAGGAAAAATAAAGGATATGAGTCAAAGTATGTTCCTAAACTTCAAAACACAAGAGCATTCACGATATAACTCATTACAGCATTATACACGATTTACCATGAATGCTGTAGGCATTCCAGCCCGGTAACACGAGAACACACCCGAAAACTACGCATGCCGTCAGGTATGCGACCAAGGAAAAATAAAGGATATGAGTCAAAGTATGTTCCTAAACTTCAAAACACAAGAGCATTCACGATATAACTCATTACAGCATTAAGCACGATTAACGATGAATGCCGTCAGGCATTCCAGCCCGGTAACACGAAAACACACCCGAAAACCACGCATGCCGTCAGGTATGCGGCCAAGAAAAGATAACGGATATGAGTCAAAATATGTTCCTAAACTTCAAAACACAAGAGCATTCACGATATAACTCATTACAGCATTAAGCACGA
>ERZ809224.805-NODE-805-length-26223-cov-9.816226_pt1 | contig 26223 bp, 20 predicted proteins | sample MGYA00520513_ERZ809224 | MGnify/ENA primary metagenome ERZ809224 (study PRJEB31576, sample SAMEA3212658) | Homo sapiens | biome: human-gut; feature: human gut; material: fecal | place: Sweden | collected 2012 ... | reverse complement strand
AAAGCCTTATCATGCAAGCATGAACGGCTTTTTGACCTTTTGACCCTGGCATCATATTTATTCTGTGATTCTTAGTACATGGAGGTCTTATATGGGTGCCGTACTGCTCTCTCCGCTTTATATTTTACTAAATCTCTATCTCATCAGCCGGATGCTGCTCTGGTTTAGCACCCTGCATTCCTTTCTCGGAACGCCATGGTTCATTGCGCCATTTCTCTTCTGCTATGTGCTCATTGCCTTAAGCCCGCTGATGGCTGCCTTTTCCCATGGCAAATGGAAGCAGGTAAGCCGCATCATCAGCAATTACTGGCTCGGCACACTGATGTACATGCTGATCTTTCTGCTGCTGTTTGATCTCGGGCGGATTCTGCTGCGTCTCTCCCGGAAACGTTCACTCTTTGATCCGATCGATATAGACAGCTACCGCATCTCCGGCGGAATCATTTTCTTTGGCGTTATTTTGCTCTCGGTGTACGGGATTGTTCATGCAGGAAAAATCAGGAAAAAGCATTACGATGTGAATATCTGCAAAAGGCTTTCAGCCTCTTTCACACATACGCCGGACTGCCAGACAAAGTGTCCGCCAGAAGCTTCGGCACCCGCTCTGCGCATCGCCCTTATCGCCGATCTGCACCTCGGTGGAAGCGTCGGTCTGCCGCATGCCCGGAAAATGAAAAAAATCATCGACAGGATGCAGCCGGATCTGATCATCTATGCCGGTGATATTTTCGATAATGATTTTGACGCAATTGATAAGCCCGGGGAGATTGCAGCCGTATTCCGCAGCCTTTCCAGCACCTACGGCTCCTACGCCTGCTGGGGCAACCATGATATCGATGAGGTAATTCTCGCCGGTTTCACCTTCAATTCCGGAAGCGCCGCTACGACGAGCGATCCACGCATGGATCAGTTTCTCGTCGATGCGAATATCCGGCTTTTAAAGGATGAGACGGTGCTCATCAATGATTCCTTTTACCTAATCGGACGGCTCGATGCCTCCTGCCACCAGAAAAGCGGCATCATCCGCAAGACTGCCGCAGAGCTGATCCGGCCGCTCGATGCTTCACGCCCGGTAATCGTGATCGACCACCAGCCATCCGAGCTTTCCGAGCTCGCAGCCGCGGATGCCGATCTCGTCCTCTCCGGCCATACACACGACGGCCAGCTCTTCCCCGGCAATATCACGACCCGGATCGGCTGGAAAAATTCCTGCGGCAAGCTCGTCCTTGGCAATATGACCAGTATCGTTACCTCCGGCGTCGGCGTCTGGGGGCCGGCCATGCGAATCGGGACAAACAGCGAGGTCGCAGAGGTGGATGTGACATTTCTGTCCTGAACCGAGCAGCCAAATCGTTTACCAGCCTTTTTGCAGTTAAAACCCATGTCTTCACTGCGGATATCTGCTCAGCTCTGATCGATACTGCTCTCCGTATGCCGTCTGCTCCGTTGCAGCTTTACTACTGCAGTCACCACGGTCTGCACACAGATCACGCCTGCGGCGATGATAAATACCTCCTGCACAAGCCAGACAAACGCGCCGAGCGATGCCTGGATACCATTTTTCATAATTGATACGGTCATGCGGTACAAATCTCCGCCCGGAATCAACGGAACGAGCAATGGTACTTCCATGACCAGCACCGGCGTGCGGCGGATGCGGGCCTGCAGCTCTGCGATCAGCGCCGCCACCGTCACCGCCAGAAACAGTCCGATCATTGCATTTCCCCGCATTCTTCCGATCAGAAAAATAAACCATGCCAGTGCTCCGCCGAGCCCGATCGTGATCAGCTTCGTACCGCGCAGCTGAAAGATCAGGGCAAAGCCAATGCTGCCAAGTCCTGCCATGATGATCTGTAATATTTCCCGTGTCTCCAATTTTTATTTCCCCGCTTTTCTGATAATCGTCAACGCAGATATTCGCAATCCATCCCTGCAGCTCTGCTGACAGGGCCTAGCTTCGCTACTTGCTTGATTCGGTTATATCCCCGCGACCCCGAGCAGTGTCATCACCCCGACAAACCCGGCTGCCACGGCGACTGTCCGAAGCAGGCACTCGCACATCCTTAAAAGCCCCGACATCGTATCACCGCTTAGCATATCCCGGATCGAATTCGTAAACGGGATACCCGGAATCAGCAGCATGATATTGCCCATCAGCGCCGGATCCACCGCATATGGCATGACATATTTTCGGATCAGTCCGAGGAACAGTCCCCCGAGCGCCGAGCAGAACGCATAGCACACGATCTCATTCGTAAAAATATGCTCTGTCGCACCAAGCAAAAGGCACAGCCCCATTCCGGTCAGCGCACCAAACAGCGCCTCCGCCGGTCCACCACCGAAAAACACAGAAAACACAGCTGCATTTGCCCCATATAAAAGCATCATTTTCCACGGCTCCAGCTCTTTTGTATTCTGAATTTCACGGATACGCCGTTCCAGCTCCCCGACCTCAATCGGAGTTTCGCACACCTCTCTGGCCAGCTGGTTCATCTGATGGATCCGATCCAGATTCATATCATAGCCGCGTATCCGGCGTGTCTGCGTCAGAATCTCTCCTCCCGCCGTATACACCGTAATCACAATCGAGGACGTGATCGTAAATACATCCGTCCGCACAAATCCATAGGCCCGGCACATCCGCGCCATCGTATCCTCTACCCGGTTGATCTCCCCACCGGACTTCAGTATCACCTCACCGGCATCCAGAATACACCGGATGAGGCGGTTTTCTAATTTGTTTTGCTGATTTGTCTGATTCTCCACACGCTCTGTCCGCCTGGTACCACAGGCTTCCTCCGATTCCATTCCCACGCATCCCCCACGTCAGCTCGCCTGTCGACAGACACACCGCTTTCCTGGTTGATGTCGGAACATTCTTCACTCTCCGCGTCATTCTATCATTGTCAGAAAAAAATAACAAGTCAGCAATTCATTTACCAAAGCAAAAGGCAGACCGCCAGCAAGTTTTCCAGTACCGCGCACATCGCATGCCAAAGCAGGTCCAGCGATGCCTCGCCTGCCGCACTTTTTAAAATGAGGAGAAAATTCTGCCTCTGCTGCATCCACGTGGTACTCCAGAACGAAAAATCAGACCAGCGGGTCGGGATCAGATCAGGCGGAATATGCAGATTTCCGATAAGGTACCAAAGCCCTGCAAGGTCAAAGACGACTGTCGCTGCCAGACGAAGGCCTGTACCCGGCAGGTCTTTTATCAGCCATTTCGCGGCACGGGCTAAAAGCAATAGCGGGACAATCAGCAACAGATCCTGTACCAGCGCGGTCACCACTGTAAAATCAACGACATCCCCGCCAAGACCGTTTCGCAGCAAAAGCTGCTCAAGCTCATCCCTTCCCCTTCCGTAGTCGGATGACAGAAGCAGGATCCGGTCCAGGAGCATCTTCTCCTCTGCCACACAGAGCATTTCTTTTTGCAGGCTGTCAAATACTCCAAGTACCTGCCAGCTCTGATCGCCGCTTCGCACCGTCTGCCCTGCAACCTTGTCCGTGCCAAACAGCACGCAGACGGTTGCCGTATCCAGATAGCAGCCATTTTTCCGAAAGGAGAGCGCATTACTCCCGTACATGAGCAGCTCTGCATTTCCGATGATCCGGATCTGATTGACCACGGATGCTTCGCCGGTCTCCCGGCAAAAAAGCGAGGTATCCGGCTGCTCTTTGAAAAAACAGATCGCCGCCGGATATTCCTGCTCCGCCTCCGCCTCGCAGATCTGCTCCGCCTCCTTTGCCGTCACAGCTCTGTCATTCAGGAAAGCCGCCGCATACCCGGCGCGCGCCTGTACATGCGCATTGCTGCGCACTGCGGCCAGATACAGCAAAAGTGCGGCGCACAGTTTTATATACTTCCAGTACCGGCCGACGCCTTTTTTTCTTTTATATCCTTCCACATCGCTCACCCCAAGATTATTTTCCCACATTTACGATTCCAGCCGGATGCGGCTGCCGTCATCCACCGCCTTATCCGCAGACACGATCACTTCATCCTGACTGGAAATGCTCCCGTCAGCGAGCGCCGCATACGATTCGTTCTGATCCAGAATATTCACACTGACTTTCCGCGCCCGCAGCTCCTTGCCAAGCACGGAATCCTGCTCATCGTATGTGAGGACATAGGGCTGGTTTCGCTCATCCAGATGGAGTGCGGCAAGCGGCACACAAATAGCATACGTCTGCGACGGGCTGCTGTAATCCAGCACGGCGGCCGCCCCAAGCTCCAGTGTATCGTCCGGCAGCGGCACACTGATCTCATAAACGCCCTCATTTTCCCCGTCGGCTGCCACGGATTCCACTGTCAGTTGCTCCAGCTGATTGCGCCTGCTGTCGGTAAGCGTCACCTCATCGCCTGCTCCAATGTATGTTTCCTGCTCCTTTGTCAGTTCTGCAGTAAACCGATAGCCCTTTGTCAGATCCGCCATCCGGACCGCCGGGGTATCCGCCGTCCGCTCCCCGATATTCACGGCGATCTCCGTGATCAGTCCGTCCGACGGGGCGCAGATCCGTCCATCCGCCTCCAGCAGCCGTTCCAGCTTTTCAAGCTGCAGCTCCATCTGCTCCACTGTGATCTCCCCGACCGCCAGCGTACTGTCCGATGCATCGCTGATCCCGGCCGCCGCCACTGCCCTGCCTGCCGTCACAGCTGCCTCATTCGCCGCCAGTACCGCATCCTCATAGGCATCCCCTGCCGTCTGTACCGCCGCGAGAAGCTGACGCTCCTGCTCCTTCCCCGATGCATCCGCTGCGGTCAGCTGCTCCTGCTGATACTGCATCAGTGCCTGCTCCGCCGCTTCCTTCTCCTTCTTTGCCGTCTCGACCTTTTTTGTCGCTGCATCCAGTTCCTGTGCGTAAGTATCGCGTACCTGCTGTTCGGTCAGTTCCCGGTCCGGCACGGGTGATGCAACGCCATCATCCGCATCGGAGTGACTGGGAGTGGACGGCTGGGCAGTATCACTCACACCAGGTATGGCGGACGAAATCACAGATGAATCCGACGGTTCTGATCCTGTATTAACTTCTTGATCCGACGGTTCAATTATAATGTCGATGTCCTGAGCCGATTCGCCGTCGGTCTGCTTTGTATCTTGCTCCGGCGAATCTACGGCTCCAGCATCCTCAAGCTCACCTTCCGGTTCTTCTAAAATGAGAGGTTCTTCCTCTGCTGCCTGTGTCACACACATCCCGTTTTTCACAAGCTGTGCTCCGGTTTCGTTCAGCGCAGTGTTCACTGCATTTTCGATCCGCCATTGCAGAGCCGTCAGCTCTTTTTGCGCATCCAGATATGCAGCTGTCTTTTCTTCCAGCGCATTCTGCAACGTCTCTTCCACGGTATTGTCTGTCGCAGTACTTCCGTTTCCGTTTTTTTTACGGTAGTCGGTAAGCGCCTGCTTCGCAGCATCCAGGTCCCGCTTGGCCCGGCTTACCTGTACCTGCGCTTTTTTCGTCGACAGGCTGTACTGCTCTGCCGCAGATGCCTGATCGTTTGCCTTCTGCGCCGCACGGACATCCTGCTGACTTCCGACATCTCCAAGCTGCAGCTTCTGCTTTTCGATTTCCTGTCTCTGGTTCAGAATTTTCTCCTGCAGCAGCTCCGTATCTATCGTGAACAGCAGATCCCCCTTTGCGACCTTCTGTCCTTTTTCTACCGCGATCTCCACTACGCGCTCATCCGGCTCCGTCACGATCGCCACTTCCCGGTTCTGCACAACCTTCCCGGCTGCCGCGACAGTGTGCAGGATCATACGGCTCTCCGGCTTCTGCACGTGCACCGCCGCAATTCCCGCCTGATCCGCTGCACGGGACAAGATCGTAAAGCACAGCATCACTGCAAAAAATGCTGCCGTTATCCTTATCAATCTGCTTCGGTTCATATTCCGCTCCTTTTCCACATGTCTCATACTCTTTTGCTGATTTATCTACAGATTCCCGCATGCTCTCCACCGGTTTGTCTCCTGTTTCAGGTTTCTTTATTTTTCGGCTACCGATTTTTCCACACCAGCGCAAATTTCTTCTGTTTATCCACAGGCGTATCTCTTCTTTTCACAGTATGCAGATACTTCTTCACCCCTTCAGCGCCGCGGCTGTAATCCCCTGCTCCAGATACTCCTGTCCGGCAAAAAACAGCAACAGCGCCGGAACCAGCATCGCAAATGCAGCCGCAAATCCCACCCCCGCATCCTCTAATCCGATCTGAGGCAGGAACAGAGACAGTGGCCACAGCGATTTCGTCTTCAGGAAGGTCATCGGCTGCTCAATCATGTTCCATACATCAAGAAAGCTCAAAAGCTCTGCCGAGACGATCCCTGCCATGCCAAGCGGCATCCCGATCCGCCAGAATATCTGCCAGTCCCCGGCACCGTCGATACGTGCCGCATCCAGAATCTCTTCCGGAATTCCGCGAAACCCCCGATACATAATAAATACCGGAAAGGTCGAGAAAATCGCCGGCAGAATGACTGCCGCATGCGTATCAATCAGATGCCACTCGTTGAGCACGAGATATTCCGGAAGCATGAGCACCTGAAATGGCATGAGCATCAACACGATATAAAGCAGCAGCACCGCCTTACGGCACGGAAAGTCAAACCGCGCCAGCGCCCATGCCGATGGCACGCCAAACAGTAGCTGCCCGAGTAAAATGCAGACCGCCAGCTTCATGGAATTCCAGAACATGACAAAGAACTGTGGAGAATCCAGTAAAAGCTCCACCACCCACTGAAGCGTCGGCGCGTGCGGAAACAGCGTCCACGAAGCAGTCCCAGTTCCGCCCGCCAGCACCGGCCCCAGATATTCGGTCAGCTCCCACTGCTGCATGAACACGCCTGTCACTGCCACCCAGATTGGAAAACCGATAAGCACCGCCAAAAGCAAGAGAAGAACACTACAAAGCACACGCCATACCGGGCATTTTCTCTGGATGTGAATTTCACTTTTCTCTCTGCTTCTTCGCGTTCTTTTCATCAGCATTTCGCGTTCCTCTTTATACTTTATATCTCCCGCTCCCATGCCCGCTGCAGCAGCAAAATGAGCACGCACACCACAAGCGCCGTGAGCACAGCTGCCGCCGAAATTTTATCGAAGGCCAGGTCGCGGAACCAGTTATTGTACAGATGCTGCAAAAGGTACATATCCTGCTGGGGATAATCACCCGCCACGAGCCACGCCTCCCGGAATACCTTAAACGAATTCAGAAACGAGAGTACCGAAATCGTGTACAGCGACGGCAGCAGATTCGGCAGAGTGATCCGGAAAAAGCAGGCACGTTCCTCGGCCCCATCCATGTGCGCCGCCTCATAGATCTCCTCCGGAATCCCGGCAAGGCCGGCCATCCAGAGGATCATGTCATATCCGAGATTCTTCCACAGATAGCTGAGCACGAGCACCCAGAAGGAGGCGGACGTCGTCATCCACTCCACCTTCCCCCCTGCCGTCGCAAGCAACGCACGGTTCAGCAGGCCGTTGGAATGAAACAGTAGCTTCCATACGAGCACGACTGAGGCTGCCGGAACCGCCGCCGGTACAAGAAACATACTTTTCAGTCCGTTTTTTATGTATGTTTGTCTCTGCAAAACAACAGATAGCACAAGTGACCCGGCGACCAGCAACGGAATGCACACGAACGTGAACCGCAGGGTATTGCCTGCCGCTATCTGAAACGCTGTATTTCCAAGTACCATCCGATAATTTTCCAGTCCCACAAACGCCGTGCCAAGCGCATTCTGAAAGGAACGCACGACCGTCCGGAAAAAGGGAGCAAGTGCAAAGCAGACTGTCCCAAAAAAGCCCGGCAGGAGAAAACAGATACCAATAAGGCTCCGCTTCCATCTCCTCCTGCCCTTTCGCCATCTCATTCTGCCAGATACAGATTGATTTTCTGCATGATCGCATTCACGGCTTCGTCGGCGCTCTCTTCTCCCTTCATACATTTGCGCGTCTCCTCCAATACCGTCTGACGGAGAATCCGATTAAGATCCACCCGGGTGCTAAGCCGCCCTGCCATCGCAAGCAGTTCCTCCTGCTGATCTTTACCTGGCCAGTAGCAGATCAGCGTAATGGCTTCACCGGTCTCCTGGTTACTGGATGCCATAGAAAATTCACCATCCCGGAAAAATGGTTCACTGACTACACGGTTCAGAGCCGTCTCATTGACTGGAAACGCGGTCTCCACATCGGCCATCTGCCCCTCTTCAGACAGGGCATAGCACACAAATGTCTCCGCAGCCTCCGGGGCTTTCGCATTGCTGAGCACCCCAAGTGTCTCATACGGTACAAACACATCCTCTGCCCCGAGATTTGCCTGACGGACTTCACACGGCGTCTGCCGATTTACAGAGGTCAGCTCTGCATAGTCATACATCCCGGTCAGCACGCCAATTTCCGCCTTCGCATTTCCACCAAGCAGGTCAAAGCTGCTTCCGCTTAAGGCCGCCCCATAGTCCGGGAGCTGCGCCAAAATGGAATCCTCTGACTCCTCCCACCCTGCAATGTTCTCCCTTACCTTCTCCGAAGCATTTTCCTCATAGGTCTTCCATACCTGCTGCACGGTCTGGATGTACTCCTGCAAAGCCTCCGCATCCAGTGTGCCATCCTCCCTGCTCCATGTCCCCACCAGAAGTGGATACAACCGTTCCGGCAGCATCAGCATTCCATCTGATGTAAAGACACCTTCCTGCGCCGCCAGCTGTTCCAGTGATGCCAGCCCGTCGATCACATCCAGTATCTCCGGATCTCCACATATCGCCGGAATATAAAATTTACACGGGACTGCCGGGATACTGCCGTCCTCCTGCCGGTACGTCTCTGCAATCTGTGCAAGCACACCGTCCTGCTCCTGTATGTTCGCCAGCACTGTGGTAAGATCCATCAGCAGCCCTTTTTCTGTATAAGTGTCCACTGAAATTCCATCGAGCATGAGCACATCCGGTCCATCACCCGCCAAAATCTCTGTGTTGAGCATTCGAAGTGCATCCGAGGCGGTCACGCCGTCTTCTCCGCTCAGCCCGATTTGATAGTTGACATAAATATCCGGATTCTGCTTCTGGAACCGCGCAATGAGCCGCCGCATGCCCGCATCCTCCTCCAGCGAATAGACCGTCAGCTCCTGCTGTGGTGTCGCCGCGACATCCGGATCATAGGAAAGTTTCACCAGCGTATTTTCCCCTGTCTCCTTCGCGCAGACGACATAAAATTCCGCATCTGATTCTTCTAATGCCACCAGCGGCATCCCTGGGTCTGACAGAAAGCAGAGGTTCCCATTTACAATCTCTTCCACAACGCTGCCATTTTCAGCATAAGAGTAAATGCCTTTTCTCGTCGCATAAAAAATCCGACCATCTTCTGACTGCGCAAACAGAATCGACCGCGCCGTGGTGCCCGTCATCATATAGGAAGTATTTCCGGCAAAAAGTGCCTCCTCCAGTGCTTCCTGACCTTCCCCCGGCTGATGCGTCGCCGTATCATATATCTGCAGAGAATCGGTGCTAAGTACCAATGCCTGATCCTTCCATGTGCCAACGATCTGAGCACCGGAGGCCACAAGCTCACAGACCGTCTTTCCGCTCTCCGGGTCCAGTAAAACAGCCTCTCCTCCACTTATCTGCGCCACCAGCGCGTTGCTCTCCGTAAAGGAAAGCTGTGAAACGTTTGGCTCTTCCAGCGGGAAACACTGTGCCTGACCGTCCGCGTCAAAGACGAGCAGCTCCTCATCCCAATCTTCCAGTGTATCATCTGAATCCAATTCGACCATTCGGATTCCCGCACCACTGCCATCCCGCGCCAGCGTCATACTGAAGAAAAATTCCCCGTCATTGTATTCCTCCGGCAGCTTCGCCGCTTCCTCCCACGTCTTTCCACCGTCCGTGCTGTCCCATAGCTTCCAGCTCCCGGCTTCTGAGGTATCCATCGACATCCCGACAATCCGCAGCCTGCCGTCCTCCATCCGAACGATATCCTGCACCTGAGCCTCCTCCGGCAGCATGATCTCGGACTCTGTATAGCGGCCCATAGCCGTATCCCCCGCTTCATCCGCCTGTACCGTTACCGTCGGCAGACTTCCCATGCCAACGGCCGCTATGAGCAGCCAACTATATATCTGTCGTTTCCATATATTCTGATTTCTGCGTCTCATCTGTATCCTCCTTTTCGTGGTTATCTGCGAATCAAGCGGACATTCGCAATCCATCCCTGCAGCTCTGCTGACAGGTCCTAGCTTCGCTACTTGCTCATGAACGCAGTCGCTTCGCGATCTGTCAGCGGGAGCTTTCAACTCCCACTGACATAAGCATCCCCCTCACCCGCCGCTTAGTGCTCCGCGCACTTAAAGCGGGGGAATGCTTATCTGCGTTCATATACACTCTAGCATGGTTTTCTTTAAAAAAACTCTAAAGTCAAATTATTTCTTTCTTCTTTTAAAGACTATTTATAGCTTTATCTGCTATACTGATTTTATCTTATATTTTCCGGAGGCATTATGCGCATATTATTGATTGAGGACGACGTGGAGCTGTGCCGCTCCCTGTCGCTTCTTTTAGAACAGCAACATTTTTCTGTGACCTCCTGTCACGACGGTGAGGAGGGACTTTTTTATATTCTGGAAAACGGACATGACCTCGTGCTGCTCGACCGGATGCTGCCGGGACTCGATGGACTGGAGGTGCTGCGACAGGCGCGGGCTGCACACTGCACGACGCCGATCCTGTTTCTGACGGCACTTGGCTCCCTGGAGGACCGGGTCACCGGTCTTGATCTGGGTGCAGACGATTATCTCGTCAAGCCGTTCGCATTTGAGGAGCTGATGGCCCGGATCCGCTGCATCTGTCGGCGCCCACAGCGACTCACCGACCAGCATATGACATGGCACGACCTCTCCTTTGATCCGGAACAGAGCATGCTCTCCTGCGGCGACCGGCGCTGCTCGTTGTCCCGCCGGGAAGGTGCACTGCTCTCCCTCTTTCTGACCCACCCGGAACAGACGCTTCCGCGCGAGACGATTCTTCTGCGCATCTGGGGCGAGGAGTCCGATGTCGAGAGCGGCAACCTCGACAACTACATCCACTTTCTCCGCAGGCGCCTGAAGACCGTCGGCAGTCAGGCGCAGCTTGTGACTGCACGAGGAGTCGGATATCGACTGACCGATATATGATGATGGTGATGCCAGGGTCAAAAGGTCAAAAAGCCGTTCATGCTTGCATGATAAGGCTTTTGAACTTGGGACCCGCCAAACATTCACAATCCGCTTCGCTACTTGTAAGATCATACGGAATCTTCCCGCAAGCGGGGGAATGCTTATCTGCATTCACATTTACATAAATTAAAAAGGAGTTCTCATGTCTGTCTCTTCCAAATACCATAGATTCCCTGGCTCTCCTGCTCCCCAGGCGGAGTCCCCGCTCTTTCGTCAGCTCCACCGGAAGCTGAGCATGCTCAGTCTCTCCGTGACCGGGCTGATCTTAGTCATCCTGACCATTGTCTGCCTTCTGATCTCGGAAGCCGGCATCCGTCAGGCAGAATACACCTCGTTTCTCACAAATGTGAGCACACTCTGCCAGAATCTGGAGCAGCAGACGACACTCTCACATGAATGGATTCGTCAGATGGAGCATAATTATCAGATCTCGATCCGTATTTTTGACAATGGGCAGCCACTCTTTCTTCAGCGCCTTTCCGGCATGGACAAGGACAGTCGCACAGACTCTGACCGTCTCTTCGGACAGATCGCAGACATCGCTGCACAGAAGTACCACATCTACCCGACAGCCAGGGAGTGCGGCAGCAGACTCTCCCGTCATGCAGAATTTTCCATCACGGAGCAGACGCAGCCGTCCTCCTACGCAGGTGCTGCTGTCATCCCACGAAAAACCGGACAGCTCGGCATCCTCATCTGGCATCCTCTGACGCAGATTCAGAGCCGAATTGTCCGGCAACGCTGGTTCTTTCTTCTGGCTGACCTGATCAGCCTGTCCCTGCTTTTTCTCTTTTTTCAGTATTTTATCACCCGTATGCTGCAGCCGTTGATGGAAAACCGCGAAAAACAAATGCAGTTCATCGCAGCTGCCTCCCATGAACTCCGCTCGCCGATCACAGTGATTCTCAGTAATCTTACAGCCTGCCGTTCCGGTCTGATCCCGAATGACGACAGCTTTCTGGCACTTCTCGATACAGAAGGGACCCGGATGGCACGGCTCGTCAATGACATGCTGCAGCTCGCCAACGCGGACAGCCACAGCTGGAGCATGCACCCCGCCGAGGTCGAGCTGGATACCTTACTGCTGGAAGTCTTCGAATCCTTTGAGTCACAGGCCATGGCGCATCAGTTACACTGGGATATCCGTCTTCCGTCTGAAGCGATTCCACCCTGTCTCTGCGACGAAGAGCGTATTCGGCAGCTGCTCGCCATCCTGATTGACAACGCCTTTTCCTATACGCCGCCCGGCGGAAGCATCCGGCTGACACTGGATGTCTCCGATACCCGATTCCGCCTTTCCGTCTGCGACAATGGCCCCGGCATCCCGGATGCGCAAAAAGCCCAGATTTTCGAGCGTTTTTACCGCGCCGATACATCCAGGAAAAGCAAATCCCACTTCGGACTCGGCCTCTCCATCGCTTCTGAGATCGCCGCACTGCACCATGGCCGTCTGTATGCTAAGGACACCCCAGGCGGCGGCGCGACCTTCACGTTTGAACTGCCGTACAAATAACTGTCCTTTTCTGTATTTCAGTTCGCCTCAATCTGTATCACCCGCCCCAGCCGTGCCGACGTCCGATGCGAGATGGAGATCACCGTGCGATGATTCGCCACACGCTCCAGCGCATCCAGCACTACCGCCTCTGTCTTTGCATCAAGGTTCGCGGTGATCTCATCGAGCAGCAGCATGCGCGGATTCGCGGCTGCGGCACGCGCGATTGAGAGCAGCTGCCACTGCCCCTGCGAGAACAGCTCCGGTGTGCAGATCGTATCATATCCTTTTTCCAGCTCCCGGATCGCCTCATCCAGCCCGGTCAGACGCGCCGCCATCTGTGCCGCCTCATCAGAAATCGTCGTATCGTACAAGGTGATCTGATCCCGCACCGTTCCCGGTACCATGTGAAACGACTGCTCCACATATCCAAACAGCCTCCGCCGCTTTTCATCCGCAATCGCCACTGCCGGGACACCATGGATCAGCACTGCTCCGGACTGTGGCTCATAAAGACCGAGCAGCAGCTTCAGTATCGTACTCTTTCCGGCCCCGGTACGCCCGGCGAGCGTCACCTGTTCCCCGTCCATGACAGAAAAGCTCAGGTGCTGCAGCACCGTATGCTCATCATATCCAAATGTCACATCTTTAAATTCCACAAATGGAAGCGGTGTCCGGTCTCTATCCACCTGCTTCATTTGCCACGCCGGATTCTCTGTCCGTTCCTCTAGCGCAAAAAACTCGTTGATCCGGTGAATCCCTGCGATCGCCGACTGAATCGTCTGAATCTCCATGCCAAGACTTTCCACCGGTGTGAAAATCTGCGAAATATAATTGATGACCGCCACGGCAGTTCCGGCTGACATACCAAACAGCATCAGCACATTTTTATTACCGGAGGCGGAAAGCAGCATCACCACTGCCACTACAACCGCATTGAGGGTCAAAATGACCGGCGAATAAATGGCGTCATAAAAATTTGTACGCTCCATCGCCTGATAGCTCCGCCCGATGTAGATGTCATACTGTTCTTCCATATAGGCTTCCTTCTTGAGGCAGTGAATCGTCCGGATATTGTGAAGCGTCTCCGGCACATGACCTGACGCCCGTCCAACGGCTCTCCGGTTCTCGATCTGTGCCGAGAGCATATTTTTCTGGACATGCCTTGTGAACCAGAACAAAAATGGCAGAAGCACGAGCAGCACAAATGTCAGGCCCCGGTTCCGGAACCAGATCACCGCCAGAATGCTGATGATTTTACACGCATCTGCAAACATGCTGACAATGCCGGATGTAAACAGGTTCTCGACTGTATCCACATCCCCGACAAACCTTGAGACGAGCATTCCCGGTTCCTGACGGTTCACATTGTCCGATGTGAGGCGCCCAAACTTCTCCATCAGACTGCTGCGCAGGGCATGCGTCATCTTCTGTCCGAATACCGTAAGCAGTCCCTCTCTTGCCGCCTCCAGGAATCCGGTCAGCGCCAGAAGCAGAAAGTAAAGCAGAAGAAACGAAGCTGACACTTCGTCTCCGGCGGCGATCCCATCTATGATCCGGGCCAGAACAAGCGGCGGAAGCAACGCCGATATGATCGCTCCGGTGACAGCAAACAGGATCGCTGCAAAAAGCCCCCTCTGTATTTTTATCGTATCAAGAATCATCGTTTTTACACGCAGGTTACGCTTCATGCTCCGCGCCTCCTTCCTGTGTGTAACGCCCCTCAAACAGTGCCGCATACTCCGGCACTTCCTTTATAAGTGTCTCATGCGGCGCGGCAATGGCCCTGCCGCCCTCCATCCAGACGATCTGATCCAGCTGCGGAAACAAATACAGCCGGTGCGAAATCAGCAGAACAATGGCATCCCCCGCCAGCTGCCGGATATTGGAAAAAATCTCCGCCTCCGTCTTTTTATCCAGTGCAGAAAACGGGTCGTCCAGAATCATCACCGGCCGCAGATGGCATAAGGTCCGTGCCAGCGCCAGCCGCTGCGCCTGACCGCCGGAGAGACGCACGCCGCCATTTCCGACCAGCGTCCACTTTTTATCCGGCATCTCGTTTACCTCCGCATCGATGCATACTGCTTTTAAATACAACTCCGGATCCTTTTTTTCGCCCAGAAGGACGTTGTGTTCGATGCTGTCGTTAAACAGCTCCGGGTCGTGTCCGAGATAGCCGACCGTTTCACAGCGCTCCTGCTCTGACAGCTCCCGCAGCTCCGTATCGCCGAGCCGGATTTCTCCCTCATATGGATACTCGCACAGAAATACCTTTCCGAGCGTCGATTTTCCACATGCGACCGCGCCTGTGATACCGATGATCTGTCCCGGCTTTGCAGAAAAGGAAATGTCCTTCAGGATCGGCGCGCCGTTTGGGTAGGAAAAGGTGACGTGGCGCAGGTGAAGTGCTGCCCCGGATTCTTCTTTTTGTATTTTCGCAGCCGTCTCCGGCGTTTCCTCCACCGGTGCCAGCAACGGCCTGATCCGTTTCCACGATACCTGTGCCTTGTGCACAGAGTTAAACAGCTTCGCCGCGCTTGCCGATTTACCCGACAGCTTCAAAAAGCAGGAGAGAAACGTCGTAAATGCCGCGATATCCCACGTGCTCCACCCCGTCCCGAGCACATTTTTCTGACCAAAATACAGAATGAATACTACGCTGGCCATGGAAATCACTTTATATATCGGCGGCAGCACCGTACTCCATATATTCGCCTTTACCGCCGCTTTTTCATACGCGGTCAGCTGCTCCTCATAAGCCGCCCGACGCTCCCGCTCACAGCCGAACACCCGGTAAGTGATCGCATTTTGCGCCCTGTCCAGCGTCGCTGCACTTAAAGCTCCGGACTGCATTTTATACGCTGCCCCGTTTTTCTGAATGATTTTTTTCATTTTTTCTGCTGTCACATAGGAGATCGGCGGAAAAATCAGACAGAGCAGTGCCAGACGCCAGTCATACCAGAGCAGCATTCCGATATACGCCGTCAGTGCGACACCTGTGTCAAAAATTTCCGTTGTAAATTTCCTCATCCCCTCCACACAGTCGTCCACATCAAGGATCGCCTTCGTCATGACATCCCCTTCTCCTTCTTCCGCAAGGTCCATCCTGCTCTTTCGGACAAGGCTGTGATAAAGAATCCGCTTCATTCTCCGGTTCACATTGTTCGCAAAACGCCGGACATAGAACCTCTTGATATATCTGGAAATCTGCACGGTCGCAATGGCCGCCACATAGGCACACACCAGAAGGCGCATGCCGGAAAATGTCCCGGTGCCTTTTAATACCTTCACCAGGTATCCTGCCATCCGGCCCTCAAACCATGGTCTCGCCAGCAGTCCCACATTGTAAATGAGACCGAAAACCGTCACCACAAGCAGCACCTTCCACTCCGCTTTAAAATACGAGAACACCCGATCAGGCTGAAATGTTTTCTCCTTCATCGTCTTCTCCTTCCCCATCTATCCACTCTGCCACATCCACAAATCCTGCCCGCCGCTGACGCTTGGACTTCCGGCACCGTTTATCTAACGTCGCGCAGAACGCCTGCGTTTCTTTCTTTGGAAAATCCCCATGAGCCGGCAGGTTCATGGGGATTCATTCTATCTTCTTTCAAATACCTCCGCGACCTTTTTAAGCCATGTGATCGCCGGAAGATGCTGCGGACAGGCGCCCTCACACTGACCGCACTCCACGCAGTCAGAAGCCTTTCCGTGCTCCTTTGTCAGTTCCGCATAACGCTTTGCATGCTCCGGATTGCCTTTATCTGTGATTTCGTCATTATAAAGTGCAAAATACTCCGGAATCGCGATATTCATCGGACAGCCCTCGACACAATACCGGCAGGCAGTACACGGGATTTTTGCCGCCTCGTGGATGCTGTCAACGACCTCGCCAAGCAGCACCTGCTTCTCCTTCTCGGTCAGCGGCTCAAACTCCTTCATATATGCTGTATTATCATCCATCTGCTCCGGTGTGGACATACCGCTCAGTACGACCATCACATTCTCCAGGCTTGCGACAAACCGGATCGCCCAGGAAGCAGCTGACCAATCAGGATGCAGTGCTTTGAGCACATCTTCTGCCTTCTTCGGAAGCTTTGCCAGTGTACCGCCCTTGACCGGCTCCATGACTACGACTTTTTTGCCATGCTTTACCGCTGTCTCATAGCACTTGCGGGACTGTACCTTTGCATCCTCCCAGTCCAGATAGTTCAGCTGCAGCTGTACAAATTCTGCTTCCGGATGCTCTGTAAGGATCTGATCGAGCACCTCTGCACTGTCGTGGAAGGAAAATCCGACGTGCTTTACCTTGCCCTCTGCCTTTTTCTGCATCGCAAATCCAAAGCAGTCCAGACGCTTCACGGTCTTATAGTGCTCCGCATCCAGCGCGTGCAGAAGATAATAGTCAAAATACTCCACGCCGCATTTTTCTCTCTGCTCATTGAAAATGCGCTCCATATCCTCTTTTTCCTTCAGCTGCATGACCGGCAGCTTCGACGCCAGCGTATAGCTGTCGCGGTCCTTGCGCGTCACAAGCACATCCTTCATCGCGCGCTCACTCTCATACTCATGATACATGTACGCCGTATCAAAATAAGTAAAACCACGCTCCATAAATGTATCCACCATCTGACAGACGGTCTTTTTGTCGATGCTCTTCTTGTCCTCCTCATTGAGAAGCGGCAGGCGCATCATTCCGAATCCTAATTTTTTCATCTGTTGCATCCTCCATTTTGTGTGTTATTCATTCCGCATATCCGGCAGTGGTGCCAGTATCTGATATCCTGTTGCCACGCTGAACTGGTTACACACAGTATAAACCCCTTCCCGTTAAAAATCCAGCACAGGTTTGGGGGATTGCGCAGATTTACAGCAACGTGATATGATAACGACAGGCAGACGGATATTCGCAACCTGTTTCGCTGCCTGTCCATAACTGAAAAGGAAGTACCACCATGGAACCATATTATTACAGTAAAATGTCCCGCCCGCAGCAGGTGTCCTATCATAGTATGCTGCAGGGGCTGAATCAGCTCGCCCCTGAGATTCAGCTTCCGCGCCTGTCAGCAGAAGAGCTCTACGACGTTTTTTTCCGGCTGCGTCTCGATCATCCGGAAATCTTCTGGGCGACCGGCTACAAATACCGCTTTTATCAGGACTCGCCAAACCTTCTCTTTCTGCCGGACTACTTATTTGAAAAAAGCAAAATCCGGGAACACCAGCAGGCGATGCGCGCCCGGATTGATAAGCTCATCCGGCCTGCCAAAGACCTGTCAGAGTCAGAAAAGGAGCAGTATATTCACGATTTTATCTGTGAAAATGTGCGTTACGATAAGCTGAAAAAGCCTTACTCTCACGAGATCATCGGCCCGCTCGGGCAGGGCGTCGGTGTGTGCGAAGGCATCGCAAAGACCGTCAAATGCCTCTGCGACGCACTCGGCATCTGGTGCATGATCGCCCTTAGCGGCAACAATCCGGAAAAAGGCATCAAGTACCGCCACACCTGGAACATCGTCCGGATCGGCAAGAGCTACTATCATCTGGATGCGACTTTCGACAATTCTCTCGGCCGAAACTATTCGCATGCTTCTGATACCGCATCCGATTCCGGAAATGCAGGAGCCACCCATGGCGACATCGCGCAGCATCCCATCCCCGGCAACAAAAAGTCCGGGAAGAAAGGCAGCGCCTCCACCCGGATCCGATACGACTATTTTAATCTGGATGACAAACAGATTTTCCGTGACCACGAGCCGCTGATCGCACCGGCCCCGGCCTGTACCGACAGCGCACATTCTTACTATAAGGAAAAGAAGCTTTCCTTTGCCAAAACCGAGGATGTCTACCGGCGCGCACTGCAGGCCGCCAAAAAAGAAAAACCTCTGACCTTCCACTGGAAGGGCGGCTATCTCACCCGCGCCGTACTCGACGAACTGCTCGCCCAGATCGCCAAAGCCGGAACTGAGCGTCAGAAGATGCCCTGCATCAGTCTCAACTGGCCGCAGGCCGTCCTGCACGTCGAATACGTCACCAACCCACAGCAGGCTACTATCGTCATGGAGCAGGCAAATGAGGGAGAAGAAACGGATGTATAAATCCTGTCTCAGTGCATCCTTCGCCCTCCGATCAGCACCTGTTTTCCCTGAAATGCAAAGCCATACATCCGGATTTTTTCCTTCGGAATTCCTTTTGCAAGTAATGCCGCCGCATAATTTTTCTCCTCGATCTGACGCAGGGCCGCCTCCACCGTATCTGCAAGGCTCTTCTCCTCCGACGGATCGAGCGCCTTAAATTCCAGCAACATTGCGTCATCTTCCTTCTTCCGCGGCTCCAGCATTACATCATAGCGCCCCAGCCCGCTCTCCCGATTCGAAGTCAGGATATAGCGATCTCCAAGTTCTACCATCAGCCCAAGCACAAAGCCATGGTAAAACCGTTCCGGCGCACCATCCACAGCCGCCTTTTTTCCGGTATCAAAATAGCTGAACGACGCCAGCGCCACCTGATTCATGTACACGTTCATCGCCTTGAGGTCATCCCGCAGAAACGCTTTCAGAAATACATTGTAGGTGCCTTCCCCCTGTGAAAACCATTCCTGAATCATCGTCTCAAACATCAGCCGCATTTCTCTATTCGTAAGCGCAAGATAGTATTCTGTTCTTCCGGTCCGCTCTATATACTCGATCCGCACTACCTTCAGATAGCCACTCGCCAGCAACAGGCTCCAGACTGCTCCTTCATTTTTCCCAAGCTGATCATAAATAATTTCCTCATCCAGTTGTACCTTGAGGCTCTCTCCTCGCAAGAGCTGTTCAAAATCCTGCTTTACCCAGACACTTCCCTCGCGAATCAGCCGGTCTGCCAGACTGTTCGCGCTCGTATTCGCCCAGTAGGGGCGGAATTTTCCGGTATCCAGATAGTTGATGATAGACCATGGATTATAAATATCCTTCTTGCTTCCAAAAGAAAATCCATCGTACCAGTCCTTTACTTCCTGCTTTCGATCTGACCACCCATTTGCATCCAGTGCAGCAAATACTTCCGCCTCTGTGAACCCAAATTTATCCGCATATTCTTCTGATGTCGTCGTGATAACCTTGAGATTATTTAAATCAGAAAACACGGATTCCTTACTCACCCGTGTGATCCCCGTGAGAATCGCCCGCTCCAGATAAGGATTCCCCTTAAATGTTGCATTGAACAGATTCCGCATAAATCCGACCATTTCATCCCAGAATCCGTCCACGTACGCCTCCTGCATCGGTGTATCGTATTCATCCAGCAGGAAAATTACCTTTTTCCCATAATAACGGCTCAAATAATTCGAGAGCTGCTGAAGCGACAGCGATGCCTCATACGTCTCCATATCCGCAGAAATTCCATAAAACTCCTTCTTTTCCTGTTCGCTTAAAAGATCTCCCTCCAGCAAAAATGCATACCTTCGGTACAACAGCTGAATCAGACGGCAGATTTTTTTCCGTGCCTCTTTGTAGGAGTTTTCTTTTACTCCCGAGAAACTAAGAAAAATCACCGGATAAGTTCCCTGAAGTTTCCGAAATGCAGCATCCTCCCAGATCGCCAGTCCTTTAAACAGTTCCGTCTGCTTTGCATATTCAACTGAAAAAAACTGCTCTGTCATACTCATCATCAGCGTCTTTCCAAAACGGCGCGGACGGTTAATTAATGTCACACTGTCTCCGCTCTCCCACCACTCCCGCAGGAACTCTGTCTTATCTACATAAAAATAACCATTTATCCGCAGTGTTTCAAAATCCTGCACTCCGACTGCGATTTTCTGCATAATGCCGCACCTCCTCTAAAAAGCCAAATCTCCTGCCGCCATCGTAAAACGGACATTCACAATCCGCTTCGCTACTTGCTCACGGAAACAAAGATAGTTTTATTATAACAGCCTGCTAAATTCTTGTCTATCCGCCCGCTTCATGATAAACTGGATTTATCCATTTTCATCCATTTCGCATGGATTCAGACAGCAAAGGGGGATTTTATATGATTGAAGAAATGCTTGCCTACAACAAAAAATTTGTGGAAGAAAAACGTTATGAGCAGTATGCTGCCAGCAAATATCCGAACAAGAAGGTCGCGATTCTGACCTGTATGGATACACGACTCGTCGAACTGCTTCCGGCAGCGCTTGGTATCAAAAACGGAGATGTGAAAATGATTAAAAATGCGGGCGGTGTCGTGACGAATCCGTTCGGAAGCGTGATCCGCAGCCTGCTCGTCGGTATCATTGAGCTGGGTGTCACCGAGGTCCTGGTCATCGGTCACACCGACTGTGGCGTGCAGCACATCGACAGCGAAATGATGATCCACCATATGAAGAATCGCGGCATTTCGCAGGAATCGATCGACCTGATGAAATACTGTGGCATCGATTTTGAAAAATGGCTCGCAGGCTTTGATACAGTAGAGGATTCTGTGCGTGAGACCGTCGATACGATCCGCAACCATCCGCTGATTCCAAAGGATGTCAGAATCAGCGGTTTCGTCATCAATACCGAGACTGGCGAGCTCATGCCGATCTGCTGATTTACAAAAATCTCTGTTTCCTCTTAAGAATACATTCATTTTTTCCGGAAAATTCTATGTTAAGCTAATAATAGATTCCGGAGCGTTCTCAACTCGTTTTCGGAAATGTACATACAAGTCATAAGGGGGAAATCATATGAGAAAACGATCTTTTAAAGCTTTATCACTGGCATTGCTTTCGGCCTGCATGCTCGCCGGTGCTTCCATCACCGCAGGCGCAGTTCCGGAAAATCTCTTTTCTTGTTCAACCTCGCGGGATGCGGAAAATGATATCCTGGTCGACTTCAAGGAGGTACAGATCACACTTCCTTCCAGCTGGGCCGGGAAATGTCAGGTCTCCACTGCTGCGGACTCGGCCTCCTTTTTCCACATTCAGTCCCGAAAGCTCTGGACAGCCAGTCTCGGCTATGAAAACGGCGGCTTCCTCTTTTCCATCAATTTCTCGGAAAACATGGATTTCACCGATCTTCCATCTTACCAGCTAATCGGCGAAACGGCTGCCGGATATTATTATGTATGCTTTGCGACTGACATGCAGGGCTACACAGACGACGCGGATGCCCTCAATGAGTTCCGCACCTTAAGCGATGGCGTGAATCAGGTCGTAAGCACCATCCGCATCAAGGATGAATATAAAAAATCGACCGGAAACAATATATCGATCGGCAGCGCTTCAGACTACATTTTTCCAGACAGCTCGGAAGCCGTAATCAGCACTTCAGATCTGACCTCTTTGAGCGGCAATCAGATCCAGATGGCCATCAATGAAATTTACGCACGGCATCATCGGAAATTTGTGCTTCAGGAAGTACAGGACTACTTCAATGGCAAGTCCTGGTACAGTGGAACAATCGAAGCCGCTGACTTTGATCCGACCGTACTGAACCAGTGTGAAAATGAAAATATTGCGCTCATGGTGAAATACATGAAGGATAACGGCATCACCTATTCCTTCTCCGGTACGCAAAGCAGTACTTCCGGAAACAGCAGCTCCACAGGTACGACGTCTGAAACCATCGGTGTATACGGTACGGTCATCACAAAAGCGAGCACCTACTTCCGTCTCCAGCAGCCGGATGGCAATGTCATCCAGTTCTGGTTCGACCCGGCAAAGCTCGCAGCGATGGGTGATACCGCCGAGACATTGCAGCCGGGCGTGACTGCCAGCGTCACCTATGATACAGCATCATATGAAGCGGTCGACGTGACGGTGTGGTAACACATCCACACAAGCATATCTGCCCGACCCGTTGCCTGCGAAATAAAACAGCTCTTAAAGCCACACCCGCAAGGGTCTGCTTTAAGAGCTTTCTTCTATCACTCTGTCTTCTTATTCTGTTCTTCTCTTAGTCTCTCCCGAAGCCTCTCTTTTCTCGATTCGCTGCAAAAGGCCGCATCTGCCGCATTCCACGCACACTGCCACAGCTCTTTTTGACTGATTCCGACGGAGCGCATCATATCATATTCATGCGCAAGGCTGGTCCTGCCAAACGACATATTGTCGGTGTTCAGCGTAATCCTTGCCCCTGCATCCAGCAGCTGTCGGACGGGAAGCGCCGCATACCCAAGCTCGTATCTTGTATTAGAGGTTGGGCAAAGCTCCAGCGGAATCTGACTCTCTACAACTGCATGCAGCCATTCCGGATTCTGAATGCAGTTAATTCCATGTCCGATCCGGTTCGCCTTCATCGCAAGCGCGTCCATAACATGGGCTCCTTCGCCCATCTCTCCTGCATGGATTGTATAGGGAATACCATAGCTGTGGGCCTTTTCGAACAGGGGCGCATACAGCAGAAAATCTCCTGTATTTTCATAGCCTGCCAGATCCAGACCGAGCACACGGTCAGAAAGAAGCTCTCGGACAACTTCTACTGTCTCAAAATTTTCTTTTTCATTTACATGCGCATTTTCTCCCTTATGCATCAGGCAGCACAAAAGACCGGTATCGATATCCGGAAAGTCCTGTTTGGCCCGTTCCAGCCCGTCACACACCGCAAGCACCGCCTCCCGCTGCGTCAGCCCGCATTTTGTATGCTGCTGCGGCGCAAATCGGATCTCTGCATAAAACATCTGCTGAATACTTAACGTCTGTACAAGATAATAAGCGGCATCCGCCAGATCTTCTTTCGTCTGCATCACATCGATCGGAAAGTCAAATCGCTTCATTCCCTCTTCACGTGTTTTGAAATTCCTCCGGTGAAACCGGCTATAATATTCCTCAAACGTACACTCTGCCTCCACAACACCGCGCTTTACTGCCGTTTTCCATGCCCATGGAAGGTACAGCGAGCCGTCCAGATGAAGATGTAAATCAATTTTCGCCGCGTTCATACACATTTCGTCCTTTCTTTCGCAGAATGGTATCCCATTACAAATCCTTTCCATGCAAAGAAGAAAAGAGCGCCACGAAAACACAGCGCCCTCACTTCTGATTATTTCTCCCGGAATGTAATCTCTCCGGTCTTGTCGTCCATACTCTCCACGATCGCCAGTGACTCCAGATGTATGCCCTTGCCGCGGATGATGTCTCCGCCCGGCTGGAAGCCCTTCTCGATCACGATCCCGGCACCAACGACCTCAGCGCCTGCTGCCTGTACCAGATCAATCAGCCCCTCCAGTGCCTTTCCGTTTGCAAGGAAGTCATCGATCAGGAGCACTTTGTCCCCTTTTCCGAGAAACTCCTTCGAAACGATGATGTCATAAATTCTTCCGTGCGTGTAAGACTCTACCTGCGAACGATAAACCTCTCCTGCGATATTTTTCGTCTGTGTCTTTTTCGCAAAAACGACCGGAACATCAAACTCCTCCGCTACGATACAGGCAATGCCGATACCAGAAGCCTCTATCGTAAGGATTTTGTTGATCTCAGTTCCCTCAAAGCGGCGCTTGAATTCCTTTCCGATCTCCCGGAACAGCCGGATATCCATTTGGTGATTCAGAAAACTGTCTACCTTCAGTACATTTCCCTCTTTTACCTTTCCATCCTTACGGATGCGGTCCTTAAGCAGCTGCATTGCAGTCCCTCCATTTTCTGTTGTAGTCTTTACCAATAACTATAATGGTATTGTGTGGAAAACGCAAGAGGGATTTATTACATCTCTGACCTCCAGTACCCCACCTTGCGTTCATTGATTTCTCTGATTGCCTCAGGCGGGAGCTTGTAATTATGATCTGCATCCAGAAGGCCGTTGATCTCCTGCTGGACATCGCTCACCTGCGTATAACAGAAGCCACAGCAGTACGGAATCCGCTTGACTGCCGTCGTGATATCCTCAAAACGGCGCAGAAACTCTTCTTTTGTGCTCACTTTATTGCCATAGCCCCAGCCGCCATCATTATTAAATGCAATGCCGCCGTATTCGCTGATGAGGATCGGCTGCCCCTGATAGCGGAATCCATTTGCAAATGCCGACCTTACGCTGCTGTGATATACCTCTGTCGTCAATATCTGCTCCTTACATTCTGTGTACCGCTTATATAAGGTCTCGCCGACCTCCTCATAGTCATGCAGCGTCAGAATATCCGACACGGTGTGCTCCCAGCCGTCATTGACGATCACCGGCCGATACGGATCCAGACTCTTCGTCAGGTGATAGATCATCTCTGTAAAATGCTGCTGCATCCGATCTGTCTCGATCTCATGCACACCCCACGACTCATTCATCGGCGTCCATGTGATGATGCACGGATGATTGTAATTCTGCTGTACGATCTCCATCCACTCTTTTGTAAATTCCGTTACCGCCTCATCCGAATACTGATAAGCCGCCGCCATCTCACTCCAGACGAGCATGCCCTTCACATCGCACCAGTAAAGGAAACGCTCATCCTCAATTTTCTGATGCTTGCGCAATCCGTTGTAGCCCATTGAACGAATTTTTTCGATATCATCGACCAGCGCCTCCTCTGACGGAGGGGTCAGATGCGTATCCTTCCAGTAGCCCTGATCCAGAATCAGCCTCTGATAAAGCACTTTCCCGTTCAGCAAAATATTCGGACCGTCGATCCGGATCTCTCGCATGGCAAAATAGGAGCCGGCACAGTCCGTTTCTTCTCCGTTCACAAGCACACGGAACCTGATATCATACAGGGCCGGATCCTCCGGTGTCCACTCCCGGACGCCCCACTCCATGCCGCCGAGCGCCGGATGAAATACATTTGCGCGCGTTTTCACACTTCTGCCAAGCACAGCCATCCGTGTCCGGCTGATCTGAATACCATCAAAGGTGATCTCTGCCTCAATCTCAACACTGCCATCTCTTCGCTCTTCCGGAAGCGCCACATCATAAGTCAGCTCCAGCGATGAATCCGTCAGAAGCGGCGTCATTTTTACCTGATTTAAATAAATCTCCGGGACATATTCCATCCAGACTGTCTTCCAGATACCGGTCGTCTGCACATACCAGCAGCCAAAGCTGTCCTTCACCCAGCGCTGTTTGCCACGTGGCTGCTGTGGATCAAAGGAATCCTCCACCTTCACCACGATCTCATTTTCTTTGGCCTTTACAAATCTTGTGATATCAAATGAAAACCGCGCATAGCCGCCCCTGTGATCGCCGACGTACTGCCCGTTCACCCACACCTTTGTGTGAAAATCACTGCCCTCAAAGTGCAGCCAGAGGTGTTTTCCCTCTGACAGCTGTGCAGCATCCGCCTCGATGCTTCTGCGATACCAGACCTGTCTGTGTGCTCTCTCATCTCCGATCCCGCTTCTCTTTGTCTCATACGTAAACGGCACCTCGATTGTCTGTGCCTGATTCACCGGCCACATCTGATACCAGCTGCCCCGTTCTCCACGTGCCTCATCATCAAAGCAAAAATCCCACGTCCCATTCAGTGACGTCCAGTTGTCCCGCACCAGCTGTGGCCGCGGGTAGTCCTTTTTGTAGCACTCCATTTTTTGTCCCCCTGTATGAATCATATTTTTGCTTTAGTAAAGCGGACATTCGCAATCCATCCCTGCAGCTCTGCTGACAGGGCC
>ERZ809224.803-NODE-803-length-26250-cov-25.513991_pt1 | contig 26250 bp, 22 predicted proteins | sample MGYA00520513_ERZ809224 | MGnify/ENA primary metagenome ERZ809224 (study PRJEB31576, sample SAMEA3212658) | Homo sapiens | biome: human-gut; feature: human gut; material: fecal | place: Sweden | collected 2012 ... | reverse complement strand
CAGGCGATGCCTTCCTGATTAAAATCAAAGATTTTAATCAGGAAATAGTATCAGACAGTACCCTACGCTTATGGAGGTCATTATGAAAAATCTGAGAATCGGCATTGTGGGCGGCGGCGGCATGGGCCGGGTTCACTTTGCCAACTGGCAAGTGGTGGAAAACGCGTCCGTGGTCGCGCTGTGCGATACGGCTCCCAGTGCGGCTGACACAGCCGCCCAGTGGGGCGTTCCTCTGTACCGCTCTATCACGCAGATGGTTCAGGAGTGCGATCTGGACGCGGTGGATATCTGCACGCCTACCTTCCTGCACCACGATATGGTCATGGAAAGCCTGAATCTGGGCATGGACACCATCTGCGAGAAGCCCATCGCCCTGCACTACGCGGACGCGAAGGAAATGCTGGATACCGCCCAGGCCAAGGGCTGCCATCTGTACATTGCTCAGATACTGCAATTTACCAAAGAAATCCAGGCTCTGCATCAACTGGTGAAATCCGAAGAATACGGCAAGGTTCTGGATGCCAGCTTTGAACGTCTTTCCGCGGCACCCCGATGGGCTGTCGGCGGCTGGCTGTTTGACAAGAGCAAGTCCGGGCTGCTGCCCTTTGATCTGCATATCCATGATCTGGACGTGATCGTCTCCCTGTTCGGCAAGCCCGAGTGCTTTACGATCAACACCTGCCATGGCCGGGGCAAGACCTACGCGGAGCATCTGCGGATCGATTACGATTTCGGTGACAAGCATGTAAACGGAGAGGCCGCATGGTTCAACGCCGACAGCCCCTGGACCGCCCGCTGGCGGGTCTACTTTGAGAACGCGGTGGTCATCAACGACGGAAAAACCATGACGGCCTACACCTTTGATGCACCGCCCAGAGTGTTTGATACCAAGGACGAGGTGGAGATCTCCACCGGCATCAATGTACCGCCCTGCGGATGGTACTATAACGAACTGAAGCACTTTGCCCAGTGCATCCGGGAGGGTGTTCCCACGCCCTATGTTTCCCGGGAGCAGCTGCTCACGGTTATGGAAATTCTGGAAGAGGTCAGCAAATGGACGTAAATGCGTATTTTCATCGGCTGGGACTGGAAATGCCGGAAAAAATTGTCCCTGATTCCGCACTGCTGCGAAAGCTCCATCTGGCGCACTGCACCGCGGTTCCCTACGAGAATCTGGATATTCTCCGGGATATTCCCACCTCTCTGGAGGCGGATGCCCTTTTCCGGAAAATTGTCACGGAGGGCCGGGGCGGTCTGTGCTTTGAGCTGAACGGGAGCTTCGGAAATCTTCTGCGCTGCCTTGGCTACGGAGTAACGGACTACGCAGCCCGTTATCTCCGGGGGGAACCCACGCCGCCCATGCGCCGCCATCGGGTAATGCGTGTGCAGGCCACCGACGGGGTCTGGCTGTGCGATGTGGGCATCGGCGAAACGGCCCAGCGGGAGCCCATCCGCCTGGTGGAGGGTCTGGTGCAGGAGCAGTTCGGCGAGAGCTATCGGCTGGAAAAGGAGGACTTCCTGGGTTGGGTGCTTTGGGATCTGTACAAGGGCAGCTGGCGCAAGTTCTATTCCTTCACGGAGGAACCCCAGCTGGTGGCAGATTTTGTAGCCCTGAACTTCTACTGCGAAAAGCATCCGGAATCCCCGTTCAACAAGCAGGAGATGTTCGCTCTGAAGACCCTGGACGGCCGCCGAACCCTGGACGGGAACCTGTATAAGGAAATCCATAACGGCACGGTCACGGCCAGAGAGCTTCGCCCGGAGGAAATGCCCGAAGCCTATGCCAGATTTGGCTTGGCCTACGGAAAATGACAAAACAATAAAAGAAATCCCCCTGAAGCAGACTGTGGAAATACCAACGCCGCTTCAGGGGGATTTATACGAGTTTTTAATAAAACGAAGTCAATACATTTCTTACCGCCGCCCAGGCGGTCTGCCGCAAAACGGCTTAAATAAAATGATGAAATCATTTTATTAGAGCCTATCTGGAAACAAAGTATTCTTGTACTATTTCAACAAAATCCAAATGGAAGCAAGATTCACCTCATCCGGGGCAATCGGTCTCCGGTCTAAGCTGAAATGCGTTTAATCCATCTTCGCCCATAGTTTCGAGCGCCACGCTGTGTATTCTCCAAAACTACAGTGGTTACATCATTAGCGAGATCGTGTCGAACCGACCATTTCCTATGTGATATCATATTTCTTCCGATATGCGAAAGGCGTCATATGGAAGTGTTTCTTAAACGCATTTTGAAAATGTGATTGACTGGAAAAGCAAAGAAAGCTGCTGATTTCGCCCAAAGACTTATCGGTGTGTTTCAGCAATGACTTGGCTCTCCTGAGACGGCAGTCCATCATATACGCGCCGATGCTCATGCCAAGCTCATTCCGAAATTTTTTGAACAGATAGGCCCTGCTTTTTCCAGAAAAAGATACCACATCTGCGGCACAAATCGGCTCATTGATATGGGTTGCGATGAACTGCATACACGAGAACACCTCCTTGGATATCCCATCCGGCAGCTTCTGCTGGGCTACTCTCCGGGCAAAGTCTATGGTCATATTGTACTGCAGATTTTTCACCGCTTCCTCTGTCTGCAGCTTTTCACACTCCTGAATGTAGGTGTCGATAAGATGGTAGGTCTCCTCAATATCCATACCGCCTGGGATGGCGGCAAATTTCCCAATCATTGTGATCAAACCGATGAATAGATTCTTAGCCTGCCGGAGCGGTGTTTCCGCCAGCTTCCCCTCCCGGGTGTTGGCAGTGTTGGCGGCCGCCAAAAGGAATGTGTTCAGCTTGTCGGGTTCCCCATTTCGGATCAATTCCAGCATTTGCTGTTCCAGAAAATAGGTGCCATGATTCACTCCTTCTTCCCGTGCTTCATAAAAACTCTGGGAATGACGCTGGCCAATGACAGCTTGATATTCGGTATTGGTTAGGCTAAAAGCCCGCTCCAGCTCCAGCTTTTCTCCGGTCAAAGTGAAGTGCAGGTACAACAATAGATTCAGAAACTGATTGTAGGTGTATTGGGAAATGCCTCCCAGAAATGACGCGATTTCTCCGTAGCGGGTCGGAGGGATCGCGTTTTTGCTCATATAGGATCGGATAAATTCGTCTGTAACAGGGGTGGAATAGGCAGGCCCCAAAACGAGGCTGTGTACACCATCCTTGCATTGTACATAACCATAGTAGCCCGTATCCGAGGAAACATAAACGGCGGGGCTTCCCAGCTCCATCAGCTTGGGCAAAACAAAGGGATAGGGGTCTCCCTCCGCATAAAAGCCGGCGGAACAAAGAAAGCTCCCACCCGCGTACACAGCAACGGGCAGATAGTGTGCGGCATAGAACATCTCACAATAGGCTTGATCGTCCATATTTTTTTCACCTTGAATATGAATATATAATATTATAGACGTTTATGCAATACATTTCAAGAACCATCTGCTAAAATATGGACAAAAAAGATAGTGGGGCGATAAAATGACCTTGGATTTTTGTAGAAACTGGACATTTTGCAAGGAGGGCGGAACGCCTGTGACCGTTGACCTTCCCCACGATGCCATGCTGCTGGAAAAGCGGGACGGCGGATGCCGGAACGGTGTCAATTCCGGCTATTTCCCCGGCGGCAAGTATGCATATGGAAAGACCTTTGAACTGGACGCTGCCATGCCTGGAAAATCCGTGGCGCTGCACTTTGAGGGCGTCTATCAGAACTGTAAGGTCTATGTGAACGGAAAGCTCGCCGGTTCCCATCGGTATGGATATACCGCCTTTGATGTAGATATTTCTGATTTTGCGGAATCGGGAGAAAACAACATCCGGGTAGAGGTGGACAATTCTCTGGAGCCTAATTGCCGCTGGTATTCCGGCTCCGGGGTTTATCGGCCGGTGCATTTGCTCATCCGGGAGCAAAATCACATTTCGCAAGTACATATAGAAACGGTTCAGATCCATCCCGCAAAAGTGCGGGTGGACGTAAAGACGACTCAGGACAGCGACATAACGGTGGATATTTACGAGGGAAAGAAACGAGTAGCCAGCGGAAAGCCTGGCATTTTGGAGGTGCCAGAGGCCAAGCTGTGGAGTGCAGAAAAACCCTTTCTCTACACGATCCTGGTCAGAACGGATACGGACGAGCGGGTGATTGCCTTTGGCATCCGTAAGCTGGAATGGAACGCTGAAAAGGGCTTGACCGTCAACGGTCAGCGTGTCCTGCTTCGTGGCGGGTGCATTCATCACGATCATGGCGTGCTGGGCGCTTGCGAATTCCGGGATGCGGAAGAACGGCGTATCCGAATTTTGAAGGAAAACGGCTTCAATGCGGTGCGGATTGCCCACAACCCCGCCTCTCAGATCACATTGGAAACCTGTGATAAACTGGGTATGTATGTGCTGAACGAGACCTTCGATGGCTGGTATATCCCCAAGACCTACCACGATTACGCCCGCTGGTTTTCAGAGGATTGGAAGCAGGATGTTACCGCCATGGTGGAATCTGCACGAAATCACCCCAGCGTCATTCTGTATTCCCACGGCAACGAAGTATCCGAAACTGCAACCGAGCGGGGCACGGAGGTCTGCCGGGAATTGACGGACTTTATCCATAGCCTTGATCCGACACGGCCTGTAACCGCCGGAATCAATGTACTGCTGAATGTCTATGCCAATATGGGCCTGGGGGTCTACAAAGACAAAGGCGATTATCAGCCCAAACCCCTCCCCAGGAAGGGCGGCTACAAGGAGAAAAAGACCGGGTCGGCCTTTTTCAACGCCATGGCCCAAAAGCTGGGGCCGCTTATGTTCTTCATGAGCAGAGGAAGAAAAGGTGACAAAGCCTGTCTGGGTGCCGCAAATAGCCTGGATGTTCTGGGACTAAACTATGCTTCTTCCCAGTATGATGAGGATGTCAAGAAATATCCGGACCGACTGATGGTTGGCTCTGAAACCATGGTAGCCGATCTGCCCTACAACTGGGAACGGGTGCAGAAATATCCCCAGCTTCTGGGGGATTTTGTCTGGTCTGCCTGGGATTACCTGGGGGAAGCCTGTATTGGCGACTGGACTTACCATTCCTACAACGGGTTGCCCCTGCTTGCCGGACAGGGAATGATCGATATTACCGGAAAGCCCCTGGCGTCGATGTATTTCATGCAGATCGTCTGGGGCCTGCGAAAAGAACCGTTCATTGGAGTACGTCCTCTGAATCACGCAAAGGAAGCGCCAACCACCGGCGCATGGCAGTTTACAAATGCCATCGACAGCTGGAGCTGGCAGGGCTATGAGGGAGAAAAAGCTGTTGTAGAAGTTTATGCGAATTCCGCATCCGTTCGCTTGCTCCTGAATGGCAAAGAGATAGCAAACAAGCCTGTCAAGAAGTACAAAACACTTTTCAAATTGCCCTATCAACCCGGAACATTGACTGCGGAAGCATTGGATGAGCGGGGCAATGTGATCTCCAGTCACAGCCTGACCACCGCAGGCGAGGAAACCGTGCTGAGAGTAACGCCTGACAAAATGGTGCTGTGTGCCAACAACCAGGCTCTTTGCTATCTGCCCATTGAATTCACGGACAAGGCGGGCAATCTGAAACCTTACATGGAGCAGCGGGTGGAGGTCGCGGTTGCGGGAGCGGCCACCCTGGCTGGTTTTGGCAGCGCCCTGTGCAAGACCAACGAGGTCTTTGACAAACCGTATCATCATTCCTACCGGGGCCGCTGCCTTGCGGTGCTTCGGGCAGGTAGTACTCCTGGAAAGGCAAAAGTAACTGTAACATCAGCAGGCATGGAGCCTGTAACAATCGAAGTGGAGGTACAGTAAATGACGAAATTTCGCTTATTTGGCCGTCAGACAGATGAAGTGTCCGAAAGAGAATTGAGCCACAGGCAGCTTGCCCGTGAGGTGGCAGCAGAGGGCATGGTACTTTTGAAAAATGAGGGTGTCCTACCCCTGCAAAATAAGAAAATTGCATTATTCGGCGCAGGTGCCCGAATGACCGTTAAGGGCGGTACCGGTAGCGGTAATATGCAGGAGCGGTACAGCGTCAGCATTGAAGAAGGCTTGAAGAATGCAGGGTTTACGCTTGCTTCCACCCGGTGGATGGATCGTTTTGATGCAGCCTTCGCAGCGGAAAAAGAGGCATGGCGGCTGAGTATTGAAGCTCGCATTAAGGGCTATAAGCCCTGGGAAGTGCAGCGGATGTTCGACGAAGTCATTCATGTGACTCCACTGCGCTTTCCCATTGGCGACGAAATTCAGCAAGAAGACTTGCCGGAAGATACGGATACGGCCATCTATGTGATTGCCCGGCAGGCAGGCGAAAGCGCCGACCGCCGCTTAGAAAAAGGCGATTATTATCTGGCGGATGTGGAGGAAGCAAATATCCGCACCCTTGCTGAGCACTACGAAAAGGTTCTGCTGGTAATCAACTGCGGCGGAATTTTGGATCTGTCCATTCTGGATGAAGTTCCGGGAATCGGAGCTGTCCTTCACTTTGCGCAGGGCGGTGAGGAGGGCGGCAATGCCTTTGCGGACATCGTCAGTGGCAAGGCCACGCCCTCCGGTAAACTGACCGATACTTGGGCAATAGACTATTACGATTATCCTTGCGCCGAGGAATTTGGCATTCTCGGCGACGTTCTGCAGCAGAATTACCGGGAGGGTATCTATGTCGGTTACCGTTGGTTTGATGCCAATAAGATTGAACCCCGCTGGCCCTTTGGATTTGGGCTGAGCTATGCTGATTTTGAAATCACGGTCCAGAATACACAAATCGTCGGCACCATGGTAACCGTAACCGCTTGTGTGCGCAACATAAGCAGTTGCTACTCGGGTAAAGATGTGGTGCAGCTTTACCTCGCAAAGCCGGAGGGTAAGCTCCATAAAGAACATAAGGCGCTTGCTGCATTCCGCAAGACCGGTTTACTGGCACCCGGACAGGAGGAAATCTGCACACTGCAGGTTGACCTGCAGGAGTGCGCTTCTTATGACGAGGAAACTGCCTGCAAATTACTGGAGCAGGGCGAATACGGTGTTTTTATTGGAAGCGATTCCCGTAAGAACGATCTGTGTGCCGTGCTGACGCTGGAAAAAACTGTAGTCACCGAAAAGCTGACCAACATTCTCCCGATTTCGAAGGAATTTGAGCTGTTTGTTCCTCAAACGAAAGCACTTGTTTACCCCGCAGAGGTGCAGCATCTAACAATCCCAATGGGTGCATTCGCCAAAAAAGGAATCCACTATGATGCACCCATACCGGTCATTAAAACAAAGCAGACGGGTGAATACCTGAAAACCCTTTCTGATAAGGAATTGATTGAACTGTGTGTCGGTGCCGGCTTTAACGGACTGGGCTATAATGTGACACCCACCACAGTAGGGCGGACCAGCATCAACCTTTTGAAGAAGGGGATTCCGAATGTGAACTTCTCCGATGGGCCAGCCGGACTGAATCTTTGCCCCAAAAACGCCTATACGAAGTTTGGCGTGCCGAACTACGTTGATGAACTTCCTCAGGACTGGCAATGGGGATGGATCCGGAAGATAGAACCCTTTGTCTTGGCAAAGCCCGGCAAAGGCTATCGGGTCTATCAATATATGACCTGCTTCCCGGCAGCGACCTTACAGGCACAGACCTGGAATCCCTCCCTGATTGAAGAAGTCGGTCATGCCATCGGCACAGAAATGATTGAGGCCGGCGTGACCCTCTGGCTTGCCCCCGGTCTGAACATCCACCGCAATCCCCTCTGCGGCAGAAACTTTGAGTATTATTCCGAAGATCCTTATGTGTCCGGCGTTATGGCAGCATCCGTCACGAGAGGCGTCCAGAGTCATCCCGGTTTGGGTGTTACCATCAAGCACTTCTGCTGTAACAATCAGGAAGACAAGCGGGAGACCGTTTCCGAGAATGTGCCGGAGCGCGCTCTTCGGGAAATCTACCTCCGGGGATTTGAAATCGCAGTTCGGAAGTCCAAGCCCTGGGCAGTAATGACGTCCTACAATCTTGTCAATGGTGTGCACACATTTGCAAGCAATGATCTGTGCACCAAAGCGCTGCGCAACGAGTGGGAATATCAGGGACTTGTTATGACCGACTGGACCGCCAGTGAGAAAAACCCCGGCGAACATACATCTTGCATCCTTGCGGGTAACGACTTGATCATGCCCGGCCACCCCGGCGCAAAAAAGGAATTGACCGCAGCCCTGAAAAGCGGTCAGATCAAACGTTCTGAGCTGGAAGTTGCCGCGGCAAATGTTCTAAATGTAATTTTCTCCAGCAATGTATGGAGTATAAATGAATAAAGAGGAGATATGGTTATGAAAACACAAGAGCAAATCGATGCAAGAGACCGAAAAGAATTAGCGCAAAGAAAAAAACAGAAAAACAAAAAAGCACTGAAATATGGCTTGCTCCTGACACTGCTTGCCCTGTTCCTTGCCAGCGTAACGGACGAGATCAGTTCTGCCATTGGTGTTCAGGTTCAGTCCAGCGTCGTTACGGAATTCTTTGTCAGACCTCTGAATGTTCCCTACAACGAAGCCATGGCAATGTTCAGCACTGCCACCACATTTTCCTATGCCTTAATGGCGCTGGTTCCTTTCTACAAGGCGCTGGCTGACAAGTTCGGCAGAAAGCCGTTCCTGGTTCTCAACACTCTGGGGATGGGTGTCGGCATGGCTCTGGCCTGGTGGTCTCCCAATATGGTTCTCTATTTCATTGGCTACGGTATGACCGTGTTCTTCGTTCAGCATGACATGCAGATCGTTTATCTGTACGAGATTGTTCCGAAGGAAAGAAGAGCTACCATCTACGGTCTGATCAAAGGCATCAGCACCCTAGGCGTCGTTCTGATCCCCATGCTGAGAAGTTCCGTCATGGGCACCGACACAACGTTGTGGAGAGGTGTGTATTTCCTGCCTGCTCTGATCGCCATCGCTGTTTCCGCCTTCTCTCTGGTGGTTACCCGGGAGTCCAAAACCTTCCTGGATCAGCGGATCTCTTATCTGGAGTCCCCCTATGAATTGCGTCACCCCGAAGTGAAAAAACTGTCCAGGGAAGAGGAGAAAGCGCAGAAGGCAGAGGTTAAGCAGCACAAAACCGGCGTGTTCCATGCGCTGGGTCATCTGTTCAAGAACAAGCAACTGTTTTGGCTTGCCATGGTCAGTTCCGCATTCGCGCTGGGCAGCACCACCATCTCCGGCTTCTCCGAATCCATTATGACGGACTTTGGCATGACCTCCGAAGCCGTCAACGAAGCACTGTTGATCTATCCCTTCCTGTATGCCGCATTGATCGTTGGCGCAGGCTTCGTAGGCGACAAGCTGGGCAGAAAGACCATCGTCAGCGTTTGCGGTGCTCTGGCTGTGGGCGGCTTCATCGGCTTCAATATTTCCGCATGGCAGGGAGCGTCTCCCTATCTGGTGGGTATTTTCTACGGCCTGTATCTGGGCTGCTGGTGGATTACCCTGGACTATGTTGGCATGATGGTTGCAGAATCTGCTCCCACCTATAACCGTGGCTCCGTACTGGGTGCCGTGAATCTGATCACCATGGTAGGCAGCGGCATTGGCAGCGTGGTTCCTATTTTCGCGGTACTGTTGTTCGAGCGGATTGGCTTCGGCTATATGACCGCTGTTATGCCCTTTGCTTTCATCGGCGTCCTGCTGCTGATCTTCAAGGTCAAAGAAACCAAGGGCGTGGATCTTGACAAGGTTACCTACTAAAAGAAAGCGTTGTGAAGATATATGGCAAATCCGTTTTTACCCTTAAATACCTATATTGCCGATGGAGAACCCCATGTGTTTGGCAACCGGGTATATCTGTTTGGCTCCCATGATAAAGCCGGCGGCGACACCTACTGTATGCACAACTATGAATTCTGGTCCGCCCCTGTGGAGGATTTGGAAACCTGGAGCTGCAAGGGTGTGTCTTACCGGGCAGATCAGGATCCGCTGTATGGGGAAAAGCTGAAATATATGTATGCACCTGACGTGGTGCAGGGGAATGACGGCAGGTTCTATCTCTACTATTGTATGTCCGGTGAAAAGGGCGCAGGCGGCTATGGCGGACCGATCAGCGTAGCCGTCTGCGATACCCCGGACGGGCACTATGAATACTATGGCTTTGTCCGCAACCCGGACGGCAGCCCCATGTTGAAATATGTCACCTTCGATCCGGCCGTGATCAATGATGCCGGCGTGATTCGGCTCTACTACGGAACATGGTATCCCTTTTATGAGTACGGGAAACTGCTGGAGCCCATTTTCCGCAAGGTTGAAAGCAAGCTGTTCGGCAAAACCGTCGCAGAGATTCGAGCCTGTCCTGACGGGATTATGGGCGCAAACCATGTGATTTTGGCTGACGATATGCTGACGATTTTATCTGAGCCATGCCACATATTGCCCAGCCGGGTAAAGGGGACCTCCTTTGAGAAACATCCTTTCTTTGAGGGAAGCTCCATCCGGAAGATTGGCAGTACCTATTATTTTATTTATTCCTCCAGTAAGGGCCATGAGCTTTGTTATGCCACAAGTCCTTACCCGGACCGGGCGTTTGTTTATGGCGGAACCATTGTTTCCAATGGCGATGTAGGTTATCAAGGTCGACGGGAAAGGGACAGGCTGAATGCCACAGGCACCAATCACGGCAGCATTGAGCGTATTAATGGGCAGTGGTATGCGTTTTATCACCGCAATACACATAAATCTGCATATTCCAGACAGGCTTGTGCAGAATCCATCGAGATATGGTCTGATGGAAGCATTCCTCAGGTAGAAATGACCTCACAGGGCATTGGACGCTCTCTGGAAGCAGATCGAACCTATCCTGCGTCCATTTGCTGCAATCTGTACAGCGGATTGATGCCCCACATCGGCAACGGTGTCATAAAGAAAAGCATTCCTTTTATCGCCGAAGAGAATGGTCGGCAAATCGTTGTGGCAACCAATAAAACCCGGATTGTGTATAAATACTTTGATTTGGCAGACGGTGAGTACATTCTCACCATGCGCTGCAAATCAGGCGTCAGTGGAAAATTAAGCGTACAAACAGGTCTTGATGAAGTGATTGCTTTGACAAAGCCATCCAAAACCTGGGACACCATGGAGATCCCCTGCTCTTTCCGAACCGGTATTCAGCCCTTGATTTTGCATTATCATGGCTCAAAGGAATTTAGAATTCAATCACTTTGCCTTCGCAGGAGGAAACGATATGAAAACGGAAATAAATAAAAAATACGGCATCGTCGCCTTGCTGTTTACCGTATGCTGCGCGATTTCTCTAATCTCAGCGGTTGCTTATTTGATCACGAGTGCGGACGGCGCGCTTTATAATGTCCTTGCGCTGGTATGGCTTGTGACGATTGCTTCCGGCTGTGTACTTGCAGTATTCTCCCATGGCCCCCGCTGGGTATCTTTTGTATGCCTTTCCTGCGTGATCCTTTATGGACTGCTGCACATCGTGTCCTCCTATTTGCTGATGATCGCCATGGGTGCGATGAGCGCTGGCGGTATGGCCTATATCCTGCTGCGGGGGCTTTCTGTGTGTATGATCTTTGCATCAGGCTGCCTTATGAGCATTACGGTGTTTCCGAAGAGGCCTTCCTGGGCTGTCTGGACGAAATGGTGGAGCAAGCCTTCGACGACCAGTGCACCGGCACCAATCCCCGGTATCCGCTGATGAAGGAGATCAAAGAGATGTACTCTGTTCCAACCTCCCATGCATCCAATGTGTAGGTAAGCGAATAATCCGGATATATCGTGGCCGTCATAGTACACGCTGCCACGGTAACGACAATCAAAGTCAGCAGCACCGGTATCCATATCTTTTTCCATTCATTTTTCATAAGTCGAAACATTGAAATCGTCCCCTCCTTTGTTTGCGTGTATTATACGCAATCCTCTTTCTGACTACAACCCTATGGAAACGAAAAATGGTTTTGTGGGAATAAAACGAATTTCATTCCCACAAAACCCTTGTTCATACCGCATATTCATGAAAACCGAACGCCGAACACCACATAATTCCGATCACTCCGAATTTCGTTCCGGGTCAGAATCTTGCCGCGATAGTGTTCGGTGATCCGCATAAGCTGATACAGCCCATATCCGCGAGAGCTCCCCACCTTTGTGGAAACGCCTTTCGCGAACAGACGCATAAACTCTGTCCCGGACAGAGGCGGATGCGGATTGCATACCCAAAGCTCCGTAACATTTTCCGCCTGGCAGCTTTCAAGATAAATGGTATCTCCCTGTTTGGATGCCTCTAAGGCATTATCCAGTAGAATTCCAATCAGTTCGATCCATACCGTTTCAGGAATGCTTGCCTTCTTAAAACTGGTAGAAATTTGAAGGCGGATGTCCAAACCGGAAATTTCCGCCTGCTTGATCTTCCCGAAAACAAAACCGGAAATGATTTTGCTGTCACAGGCCAGCAGCATGCTGTCGTTCGCGCTCAGCACAAGCCCCTTTGTCAGTAACGCAACAGCTTCCTGTGCTTCTGGCAGGCTTTCTGCCGAAGAAACAGCTGCCTCGATGGCCATCATTCGGTTATTAAATTCATGCTGCCTTGCCCGAACCTGTGAAATCAGTTCCTCTACAATCGGAACATACTGCTCCGTCATTCTGATTTGTTTCCGCTGTTCCTCCTGTCGGGTGTTTATCATCCATAAAACGATGTCCAGAAAAAGAAGTGGCAGAAGCAAAAAGGCGATGAACTTCCAATGCGCCATAAAACGGATCGGGTCAAAGGATGTGCACGCACAGACAGCCGTAAAAAATAAAGTAACATTGATTGAGAGTACCTGCACCAGAAAGGAGCCTGTTCGCAGTGCGCTGCGAAGCCCCTGAAACCAGGGCAGGCACACCACGAAGATACATAGCAGCAAGGTAACAACGCTGCTTACAACAGCGATACCGGAGCTTGTCAAGTTAAAAAAGATCGTAAAGATAACTGCACAGAAGTGGCATAACAAATAAAGAGAAAAGGCGGCCATTGTACCACAAAATGTGCGCCCGCCATCCTGCGTATTCAACAGAGTGCTGGTCAGCAATAAAAGCCCCATCAGCAGAATCAGCAGGATTGGGAAATTGTCTGCCGGAGCCAGGAAAAAGCCCTGCGTGAGATGAAAACCGGGAGATGCCCCCCCATAGCTGGATCTGGCTATGAGCAGACAAAGAGAAACTGAAGGAACAAGAATGAAATCTCTTTTCCTCAAATCCTTTTGATCTCTGAACACGGCCAGAATACAGCACGAAAGAGCGATTGATTCCACCAACATGGAAAGAAAATATAAAAACGTATTCTGCATGGACATTACCAGAGTGCGGACTGATACTTGTTGCCCACCGGCAGCCTTTCCGCAGAGCCTTTCAGTATGATTTCTTTTCCTGCTTTATCGATTCGATCAATGTATGCAGTATTGACCAGAATACTTTTATGGCACTGCACAACTTTCGGATCATCAATCAGCTGTAAAAAGCGAATCAATGTATAACCTGAAATAACATCTTCCTTCATTCCGGAAAGAGCATTTCGGGTATGAATGGTAAGTTTTTTCCCCAATGCCTCCACATATACGATTTCTGACACAGGATAGTCCAGAATAAACTGCTTTTGCTCAATCTGAATATGTTTTTCCTCCTGATGCAGATGAGCGGAAAGTCCCAGAGCATCACAAAGGACAGCGCGAAATTCTGCTTCGGTATAAGGCTTAATCAAGAATCCGTAGCACTTCACCTCCCGGTAAGCAGACAGTTCTTCTCCAGCCAAAGCACTTTCAAAAATAATCGGCGTGTATTTATATTCCGGCAAACCGCGCAGTTGGGCGGCCAGACTGGTTCCCTTATAGTCCTTCAATTGAATGTCCAGAATGAACAAATCCACTTTTTGCTTTTGCGCAAGAATATAAGCCGCACCAGCCTCCTTGCAAGTCAGAAGTTCAAGAGCAGTATCTATATTTTCTATAAACTGTCTGATTTTTACAACGGCGGCATGATTATCTTCTACAAGCAAAATTTTGGGCACTGTACCACACCCTTCCACTTTTATTCTCTGTCGTAACCATCAATAGCTGACAACAATGTTGTCAGGCAGAAAACAACAATAGGCTTTCATATTTTGCGTTTTATTATATCATAACCCTGCAAAAAAAAACAGAAACATTTCTCAAAAGTCGGTCTTTCAATATAAATCGCAAATTGCAAGTGCAAGTTACAGAAAAAATTATTATACCATATTTCTACCTGAAAGTACAGAAAAACTTATCATTTTTCAAACAATTTCCAAAGTATTTACGGCCTTATGTGCCTTGGGCTGGTCAATGCTTACCCCATCCATGAGCCAACGGTATTGCTGAGGTGTCAGGGCTTTGACTTCTGTTTCAGACCGTGGCCATTGGAAAGAACCGGACTCAAGCCGCTTGTAAAGCAGCACAAATCCGTCGCCTTCCCAGTACAGCGCCTTGATCCGGTCCCGACGTCTGCCACAGAAAAGAAACAGGGTATTGCTAAAGGGGTCCAGTTCAAACTGTTGCTGTACAATAGATGCCAGGTCGTCAATTCCTCTGCGTAAATCGGTAAAACCAGTGGCTAAAAACACCCTGTCAGCTCCGTTAAAATCGTTCAGCATGATTTCAGCAACCGTAGCACCATACCGACGGTTTCCTCATCTGCTCCGCTGTGAATAGCTACCTCTGTCCCTGCGATTCGGACAGTAACTGCTGCTTTACCGGAACATACACGGGCAGGGGGTTATCTCAGCAAAACGAGACTGTTCCTGCTGCACTTTGACGATCCCGTACAGCTTTCTCTGCCACCGGTAATAGGTCTGCTCGCAGATATCATTTTCCTTACACCAGTCCCTTACGCTTAGATCACTGCTCCGGCAGGCCGATACACGCTCCGTCCAAAGTGCCAGTTTATTCTGACCGTTCATTGTCTGCAATTCGCTGCCCATGAAAAATACCCCCATATGTCGGATCCGCCAGATTACTACGACTATATGCTAGTCGCATATACTATCAAAAAGCCGAGAATATTCAGAGTATTCCACAGAATTGTATAATGAAAATGGTGTTTTACCATTTTGAATGCAGCTTTCCGGAACTTTCTCCCAAAAGTGTTGTTTTACCCCAAAAATCATTTTCGGCCCAAAAGTTAGAAAAACACTGTCCACCACTGGCGTAAACCCCAAATAAACCCCAAGTCGTAGGGCCTGTAACTTTTGTAACCACCAAAAAGTTAGAAAAACATACGTTTTCTGGTGAAAACGGCTGTTTTTTATGGTTGCGGAGGCAGGACTCGAACCTACGACCTCCGGGTTATGAGGGCATTTTTGAGGTTCTAAAAGTTTGCATTTACCGGTAAATATTGTGATTAACTTAAAATAACGATAGTCAAATGTTGAGAAACTGAAACCACGGGGATAGAACTTAAAATAAACTATCCCCCAAACTATCCCCCCATGAAATTTGCAAAAAAGTTTGGAAATATACACACTTGACTATTTGGTATCTAACAGCTTTTGCACAAGACAGGATATTGGCTGGGGGTACTACCGGGATTTCTTTTATCTGCCGCTGTGTTTTCGACTGCACTCTCTGCAAATTCCCATATTGGCGCTGTGTCTCCCTCCATAACTGGCCATTTCATCACTGGGCTTGATTTCGTGGCAGCGTGTACACATTAACCACCTGACATGAAACTGATCAAAGACAGGGTCATCAGAAGGACGTTCCATCCTTTTCAGGATCTCTTGTTTGCCAAGGTACTTTCTTTCCTCAACAGATAGAGCAGACTCTTGAAACATTGTCGGGTTGTACTGCTTGTTATTACGCTGATTCCGGCATAATGACTGTTCTCTATCATTTTGCATTTGAGCAATCAATAGATGCCGCTCATCGTTTTCTTTTTGCATTTTTTGAATACTTTCCATTCGCTGCTCAATGGGGAGCTTGATATCTCGCAGATGTTGGATTCCATTCATTGCCAGGCATTTGCACTTTGGAACTAAGGTATAATTAAATGCACACCTACTACAGTCTTCTGGTCGAGCATAGTATCTTCCTTCTCGCTCTCGCTTATGAATGGGACATTCATAAGCAGTCCCCCAAGAAGCAGGCATCGTTTGTGGAGGCGTTACGGCATTTTCCTGTAAACGATACTGCCAGCGGGCTTCTCTTGCATTATGTATCCAGGTCTTTCCCTGTATATTTCCTTGCACTCCGAGCCGCATGAGATCTGGATTTATTGATTTTTGTTCAGTAATCCTGGGGAATGAAATAGAAAGACAATCCCACCCTTTTTCGCAAGCTTCCTGTTTCAACAAAACAATATCATCTTCTGTGTAGTACTTCCCAAATAATAGAATAATACGTGTCGGAGTACTGTCCAGCTCCGCAACAAGCAAAGGTGGGTACTGTTCAGGATCACATTGATAGTAAACTTCACCCACACGGGCATCCCAATTATTCTTCGCTATCTCTGTTCTGTTTCCTATCTTCACTGGAACCTCAGGAGCTTCAATCGTCTGATATGAAGCGAAAACCATCTTAACAAAGAGATATATAGCAATTTCATTCGCATAGACACACTCATAGTTTGACTGGTGTGCAAAATGATGCTTGTTCTTCTCGCCCTTTCGCGCAATGAAGTCTCCATTACATGCAGCGCACTTGCAATTACAATTCAGGCCACGGGAACGGACGTCGTCGATACCAACTACTTCTCCGGTTGCTTTATCGATACCCCAATATAGATGTGAACGGTTAGAATGTTTTATGTTAATCTCACTTCTATACATGTATCTTCCCTCCTGAAAAATATTCCTCATATCCGACGCATTACAAATTCCCAATAGCTCGATTCTCTAGTCATCAAACAGTATGACCGGGACCTTTTCCAAGCGATACCGCCCCTTGTCTTTTTTCATTTTGTATAGGTTGATTCTGCATTCTTCGCAGTGTTCTCGTACTGCCTTCTCAAATTCTGGTTTTGCCATACAGCCCAAAATAATTGAGCTGGGGCGAATCATTTCAAGTAATGCGCCTTTTTTCTCTGCATCCCATTTGTTTCCGCAAGCACCATCATCCCGGATAATACGCCATTCTTTTTCGTAACTCCATTCAGGCGATTTTGACGTCAGGCTTTCAATAAAAATCCCTTGGATATCCTTTTCAAGAGTATTTGGATCGAGCGTATGAATGCACACTCTATCATCGGAGTATATAATTGGTACGGGTGAAAAACCTAATTGTCTATTGATTTCAAGCAGCTCATATTCCACACATATCCCACAATGATTATTGGCATAATGTGCCCACATTAATAAAGAATCATCCGATTCACTCAGGCATGAGATCCCCACTCGGGATTTCAATATGTCGTAGCTTGACTGAAATGTCCGAATCTGCTGACGGCAAGTTTTCAAAAGGTCTCTCCATATGGGACTTCCCTCACGTATCCCTCTTTTATCAGGATACATCTGCAATATACTCTGAAAGATTCCTTCCTCATCCATTGACATATCGCAATCAAACACGTCATTAAAATTACACGGTGCAGAATACCACATCTTGTTATGCTTTACAGTCTCGAGCTTTTCTTGTCTATCACTGTAGTATTTATACAGTGAGCTTGGTGCACAACACATGTAGTAATAACCGACTTCTGTATAAACTTGAATGTTTTCTTGTGGATTCCCGGAGAAAGCAGAGATGAACGCTGAACGTAATTTCTCTTTCCAATCGTCGGCGTTTTCTTTATTTAACTCAGTCATATTTTCACCTCATTCCACTGCAATAAAATCCATACAACTTCATAAGTAATATGTGTCATTTGCATCCAGCACTTTTTTTCTCTCCTTCCAGTCTGGCATAAGCATGGAAAGAAACGCGTAGAAATGTTTGGAATGATTTGGATGGATAAAATGACACAACTCGTGCATCACCACATACTCAATGCAGTTTCGCGGTGCTTCCAGGAGCCGTTTGTTGAGCGTAATGACGCCTTTGCCCGGTAAACAAGAACCCCAGCGTGTATCCATGCTTCGAATCCGAAGAGAAGGAACTGCAACTCCGTATTTCTGGAACACAGGGTATAGTTCCTCAACAATTTCTCCAAAAACCTCCTTGCATTCCCGGTCAAAGAATCTCATAACCATTCGCTCTTTTTTTGAAAAATCCTGTGGATCTTTGACCTCAAGGAATAAATGGACCCCATCAGAATACAACTGTTCCTTGCTGGCTCGTATTACTTTCAAACGCAACGCTCTGCCCTGAAGATAAAAGGTCTCACCGCTGATATACTGCTTCGGCTGTGGTTTATACTGTTCCTGCAGCGCAAATTTCTTTTGTGCATTCAGGATAAACTCCGCTTTGCTTACCAAAAATGCATCTATCTTTTCTGCCGGAACCGCCATATTGGCAGATACATATACACTTCCGTTTTTTCGCACATGGAGGTTTATGTTTTTCACATCCTTCCGTTCCAACGAATATATCAGCGGTTTTTCGTCTATCTGGATTGTCCTCAATGTGATATCTTCAGGCATGATTAAAACCTCCGCAGGGCAACGGTTTTCACATTCTCAATGACTTTATCAATCAAATCAAATGACAATACCAGTCCCCGGTTCTTTTCATACGCATAGAACAAATCATCGATATCCTGGGAAATCCGATTGTGGATTGTCTGGTTATTGGTCCAGTCTACACGGCTGTGTTTTGCAATGATGGCCGTGATTTCCTCGGCTATCTCGGCTGCAAAATCAGGCGTCATTCCCTCTATTTGAGCATCATCAAATAATGCTGTTATCACGCCATAAAAAGCCTGTGCGTGGATATTGCATTTAATCCGTTCCGGATAGCTGACAGAGCTCTTTCCAGAATGGTAATCTTCCATGATGCTCCTCATCTTTGCCAGATATTCCGCTTCGCTGATAACCTTTTCCTTGTACTGATCCAGTGCATCCTTAATCCGCTTGGAGAAGCTATCATAATATGCAGGATTCTCCTCGTACTTTGCGCTGATGCTTTTGGATAGTCTGCTGGTGATTGCATCCGCTTTCGCCCGCAGAGAACCCAGTTCTTCCAATTCCCGCTCAAAGTCATCCTTATTCAGGATATCGACCGGATTGGTAATCTGCTTCAGACCAGCTACGGACAAATGCGTATCCAAAAGATTCTGCATCAGCGGTTCATACTCTCTGTTGTCAATAGCATCACAATAGCGAATTTTTACACTGCGCCGCACTTTTGAGAAGAACAAAAAACGATTCTGGTACTTCTCGCGTTCTTCTCCGGGAAGCGCAGCATAGGCCTGCTCAGAATTCAGAACAAGGTCAAGCGCTCTGCCGAAAGCACACAGCAAGTTGTAGAACTGTTCCCGCTTCTTTTCGTCAGCCAGAGAAACCTCTACCGCTTCCGTGTCGCTCAAATCCTTAACATCTGCGAACAGGTCTATAAGATTGGTATATGCCGTTCTCAACTGCCCCAGTGCTTCCAGCACATCGATGACAACGCCCCTCAGGTCTCTGCCTTCAAAGTTTTCCAGTCCGGCACCGCTGTACATATCCATGGCGGCATCCAATTTCTGAATCAGGCCGCGATAGTCCACAATAAGGCCATACTCTTTACCATCGTGGAGCCGGTTGGTTCTGGCAATCGCCTGCAGCAGGCCATGCTCTTTGAGCTCCTTATCGATGTAAAGTACCTGACAAACAGGAGCGTCAAAACCAGTTAGAAGCTTGCTGCACACAATGAGGATGTCAATCTCTCCGTCGCAGAATTTGTTTTTCATGGCTTCTTCGTAGGTATCGGCATCTCCATACTGCTTCATCATCTTTTCCCAGTAGTCGATAACCATATTATCGGTGCCTTCATCTACATCATCCACACTTTCCCGCATATCCGGAGGAGAAATGACGACCGCACAATTCAGATCACCAAACTGTTCAAAGCACTTCAGATAACGAATGGCATCCCGCTTATAGTTGGTGGCCAGCATGGCCTTGAAGCCGGTATCCTTGAAGCCGAGGAGGAAATGGTTATTAATATCCAATGCAATGCGTTTGATTCTGGCATCTGTAGAAGTCAATCGGCGGATACTGCTCCATTTCCGGCGCAGATCCTCCTTCTGGGGATCGGTCAGCCGTTTTGTGGTCTGTTGGAACCACATATCAATATTTTCTTCATCCACCTTCTGCTCCACAAACCGTCCCTCGTAGATCAGGGGTACAATCGCGCCATCTTCCACCCCGTCCTGAATCGTATACTTGTGGATGAGCTTACCAAATTTGGTCAGGGTATTCTTTTCGCGCTTCATCAGCGGTGTTCCGGTGAAGCCAATATAGCAGGCGTTAGGAAATACTGTGCGCATTTTGGCAGCCATGGAGCCGTAGTTGGAGCGGTGACTTTCGTCAATGAGAACGAACACGTCCCTGGAATTGTTTTTTGCATCCAAACGTTCTGCGGTGTTGAATTTATTGATAATGGTAGTAATCACATCTGCTTTGCCGTTGGTCACCAGTTCCACCAGATGCCGTCCGCTGGTTGCACGGGCAGGATTCAGTCGGGTATGGGCAAAGGTTGCTGCAATCTGACCATCCAGCTCTTTTCGGTCTGTTACAATGACCACACGGGGATTGCAGACAGCTAACTCCATCAGAATGTACTTGGCCAGCATCACCATAGTCAGACTCTTGCCGCTGCCCTGAGTGTGCCAAATCACGCCGCTCTGGCGGTTCCCTTTGCTGTCCTTCTGCGCGATGGTTTTGATGATCTCCCGAATGGCAAAATACTGCTGATACCGGCAGATTTTCTTTACGTTGGCATCAAACAGAACAAAGTAGCGGGTCAGCTCCATCAGGCGTTCCCGGCTAAACAGGGAAATGATATTTCGATCCTGTTCCGTGGGGGCTCTGTCTGCCACCAGCTGTGCCAATCTGGAATCAAGGAATTCCGTATCCTGCTCTTTCCATACGCTCCAGAACTTCTTTGGGGTGCCTGCTGTGGCGTATTTCACGACGTTTTTGTTGGTTGCCATGACGATTTGGGCATACTTGAAAAGCTGGGGGATATAGTCTGCCTGTTGGTTGCGAATCATCTGCTCCACGGCCTGCTCCACGGAAATATGGGGTGCTTTGCACTCAATCACCGCGAAAGGAATGCCGTTGATAAACAGAACAATGTCCGGACGGGCATTGTGAAGCTTATCCTGGCTTTCTACAGCGAATTCTTCCGTCACATGGAACAGGTTGTTCTCCGGATGCTCCCAATCTATGTATTTCAGGTTGAAGCTGAGAGACTTTCCGCCGCCCACAGTTTCCGGGTAGCTTTTGCCCAGCAGCAGAGCGTCATAGATCTTCTCACTGGTGCGCACCAGACCATCGGTTAAAGGTTCGTCCAGTTCCTCCATGGCCCGCTCGATGTTTGCGGCAGAGAACTCGTTTTCCGCGCCGGCATAGCTGTAGCGGTTCAGCCTGCGCAGCTGCCCCCGGAGAATATCTTTCAGAAGCACATGGTAGCGGCTGCCCCGCTGCTTTTCACAGTCCTCGGGGGAAATATAGGTGTATCCCATGGACTGGAGAAGCGCAATAGCCGGTTTCTGGCTGGCATTCACTTCCAGATAAGCGTTTTGGTCCATGGTTCAGCCTCCTTTCGGTTTTGTTTCAAAAAGCACGAATAGCGGGGCGGGATAGACCCGCCTCGCTTTATTGATTGCGCATTGCCTTTATTGCTCCCTGGGTGTAGGCTGATATAATTAAATACTTGCTTTTTCATGGTGCTATACCCTCACAATCCCCGTCAGCAGAAGCTGCATCAGAGCTTTTTTCTTTTTCTTTTCTTCTTCCAGCTTACGCTGATGAAGGGTGATAAGGTTGTCGAGCTGGCGAAAAACGCTGACAATTCGGTCTTGCTCTGTTCTTGAAGGATAAGCTATCGTCACCTCTTGAATATCAGTGTTATGGATATGAACGACAGACTTTCCTTGTGCCTTTTTAGCAAGTTCCTTTTGCGGTTCTCCGTTGGAGATAGTAAGAGCTAAAAACAATGGGCTTATAAAATCAAATGGTCTGAGGATATTAAGGTCGCCACCCAGCATAACCCCTGATTTTTCAACGGCTGACGCTCGTGCAATGTCCTCTGCGGTTTCCCCTGATGCCGGGACTATGACTTCGTTTCCTTGACTGTAAACCGCACCATTTCGGGGAACTGCAAAAGTGTCCACTTCACTGATTGCAAACTGGTACTTGGTGTAAAGTCTGCCATACAGAATAATTGGGGTTCCGGCATCAGTCAAATCGCCTTTTGAGTAGCCATTTCCCTTCGAGTAGTCAGCTATATCAATAGCCTTACGCTGTTCCCAAACGCCCGTAAATCCCTTGAATCGAATTTCTGGCACAGCCTGACCTTTCTTTGGAAACATTTTTCCAAGGAAAAACTGCTTTACCTTCAGGATTTCATCGATTCTCTGTCGCTCCAGTTCAATCGCCTTATCTTGCGTGGTAAGGATTTCAGCGATCTTTTTGCGTTCCTCTAACGGAGGTAGTGCAAGCGAAAACTCCAAAAAATCAGAAAAATGAACGCGCTGCTTTTCAATCAACGAACCAGTTGAGACCTTGTTGTAGTAGGTAATCATCGGGCCACAGGTCAAGAAGCTATCCATGAAAACAAGGTCACTTTTGTGAACAGTAGTGAAAATGTCATAATAACCAGACACAGCAACAGGTATATCTCCCTTATGGCGCGCAACTGCTCCGAACCGGATGTTCATAGGGTTATACGCATAGTCGTTGGGGCGAACCACCTTATAGGAATTATCCTTCTTCACAAGGTGGCTCCGTTCGTAGCGTTCCGTTTTGGCGGTAATCCCGTCTTCAATTGTAAGACTATATAAGGGATACTGATGCAGATTGTCCGTATAGTCACTCGTGCTGGTAAAGAGTGTTGAAAAAGGGATTTCATCCCACTCCCCAGGTACAATACCGAGTTTTCCTTTCTTATACCCCTCCGGCACGATGCCGTTCCGGATTTGGTCTATTCTCTTTTTTACTTCTGGTGTCATTTCTTTTCGCCTTTTTTAGCCATTTCCATAAGCACTTTTAGGCTTTCTGGGTTTTTAATCAAGTCCGGAAGCAATTGCAGTGCCAGCTGTTCTCCAAACTGATTACTGACCGGGGTGTTTTCCTGTTCTTTATTTCTGTGAGCTGTATCTACCGCATTTTGAATCTGAATTTTTCTAAGTACTTCTTCATCGTGCAATTTCTCGGCCAACCCGTTGGGATAGTATATCTGCTTGATATCATCCCAGTGGATATCCTTCAACCTTAAAGCTTTTGCCATTTCTTCAAGGAGCTTCAAATGCTTATCCCCAATGTTAGGATTAAACTCCGAGCTTTTAGCAGCTTCATTCATGAAAGATTCTAGTGCTTTACGCACAGCGACATCCTTATAAAAGATTACTCCAACAGAATTGATGGCCTTCACGCTCTCTTCAGCATGAATCATGTAGCGATATGCCATCATCGTTTCAAACGCTCTCATTTTACGAGAATAAATACTGGATTTTCGCTGCCACCATATTGTGACAAGGGTGGCTAATAAGCCAGAGATCAGCGCGGTAATAATCACCAATGCAGTATTATTCATACAATCTCCTTTCTCTAGTTGCCATGCAATTCCTCTTCCAACTGCAAAAACCGGTCAAAATCGCTCTCATACAGCCGATCCTGAATGATCCGGTACTTCTCAAACTCCGTCTCTGCATAGGTTTTCGCCATGATAGCGCATTTCGATGCTGTTGGCCTGTTCCCCGGTTGCTGCTACAAAGGTCAAGTATTCTGCTGCGCCGGAGCGAATAGAGATTTCCTTCTTTTTGCTCATAGGCCCAATTCCTCCAAATACTTTGCCATCTGTGCCTGCACCTGTGCCAGTTCAGCCTCAATATTGGCAATGTTCTGCTTCACCTCGTCGATATCCACCAGTTCTTCCTCCTCAAAGGTGTCCACATACCGGGGGATATTCAGGTTATAATCATTGTCCGCAATCTCCTTACGGGATGCCCGGTAGCTGTATTTCTCCACATTCTCCCGGGCTTCGTAGATCTCCACAATCTTCTTGGTATCGCAGGGGCGAAGAATATTCTGATTCTTTCCTTTTTCAAAATTTCCCTCACCGGATGCATCGATGAACAGAACATCATCACGGGTACGTCCGGTGCGGAACACCAGAATACAGGCAGGGATACCCGTACCATAGAACAGATTCGCGGGCAGGCCGATGACCGCATCCAACAGGTTGCTGTCCACCAGCGCCCTGCGAATCTTTCCCTCACTGGCACCGCGGAACAGGACACCATGGGGCAGTACCACTGCCATTCTGCCGTTGTTACCGTCCAGACTCTTCAGCATATGCAGCACAAAGGCATAGTCACCCTTGGAACTGGGAGGGACGCCAATGTCAAAGCGCTTATAGGCATCCATCGACGCAGTCATCTTCTCCTGCTTTTTGCCCTTGGCATCCAAACCGGCGTTTGCGAGAAATCCACTGTCCCATTTATCCAGGCTGAATGGAGGATTTGCTACCACCACCTGGAAACGCATCAGCTGATCGTCCTCAAGATTCTGGGGGTTGGACAAAGTATCGCCCTGCCAAATCCGGGCATCATCAACACCGTGCAGGAACATGTTCATGGTACACAGTGCCCAGGTCTGGGCATTCAGTTCCTGACCGTAAATCGCCACCTTGCCGCTGGGTACTTTCTTATATGCCTTCAGCAGCAGGCCGCCGCTGCCGCAGGTAGGATCATAAATCCGGTCATTCTCCTGAGGCTTCACCAGAGAAGCAACCAGTTCAGAAACCTGACTCGGAGTGAAGAACTCACCGCCCTTTTTGCCAGCATCGGAAGCAAAGTTGGCAATCATATATTCATAGGCATCGCCGATGATATCCGCAGACCCCAACTGTCTGGGACGGAGATCCAAGTCGTGAAAATCTTCCAGCAAGTTGCGGAGGGTCGCATTTTTCTCCTTAACTTCGCCAAAATCTACCTGAGAATTAAAATCAATGGCTCGGAAAACATTGCGCAGCTTTCCGCTGTTGTGTTCTTCAATGTGAGACAAGGCTACGTTAATCTTCTGACCGATTTCATTGTTATTACGCTCACTGTAAAGGAAATCAAAGGTAGATTCTTTATCAATCGAAAACCGTTCCCGGCTCATGGCTCGCTCCACACGGCGTTCATCACCGTTATACTGAACCATGTAGTTTTCTCGTTTTTCCTTAGTGACATCACTCAGGTATTTCACAAAAAGCATAGACAGGATGTAGTCTTTATAACGGGAGCTGTCGATCTTTCCCCGGAAGCTGTCACAGGCCTTCCAGAGGACTCTTTCAATATCCGTACGCGTTGTCATTTCAGTTACCTCTCTTCATGTCAGTAAATACTTGGTTAATCAATAAATCGTAATACTTTTCTTTTTCGGCTGCCAGTTCCGTCAAAAGCAGGGTTTCCCGATGGGCAAGCCCATTCAGTTCTGCCAAAACCCTTTGGTGTGAAAGCGGGAGCTGGTCTACCTCATAATCCGCAAAATAGCGAGGTTTTACTGCACCAAGCATGATACTTACTGCACTCTCGGATATTTGCCTCTTGACCGATTGCGAATTGATTAACCAGACCAGGTACTCCGGGAGCAGCAAGCTTTTGTTTGTTCGAACGACAACAAAACTCGACGGGATTACATAGCCTTCCAGCTGCTCTGTAATCAGCACAGCTGTATACGGAGCAGTCAACCGGATTACCACGTCGCTGGTATGTGTCAAATATTCCGGATTCAATGGTTCAACAGAATCAAATGTATCGCAAAAAGCCGTGTCAATGTATCCGCTGGGATGAATGCTTTTTAGATTTAGCAGAGGGTAGCGGTATTCCGTTTTTTCTCGTGCCTGTTTTCTCCCAAGAACCAGTCCGCTCCGAACCAGGGCCATATCTCCTAATTTCATTCGCAATTCTCCGTGTCTAGAGCAAAATTTAACATACTGTTTTCAAATATCATGCCCTTCTGGGCTTTATTTGCAGTATACACCATTCCCCTCAAATTGTCAACACATTTTTTGTGTCTAGGGCATAATTGAACAAGCGCTCTATTTATTCTATCCTTTGTTTGCTCAATATTGGAGCATGAAAACATCTAGGGCAGCACCGCATAAATACCAAAATCCGCATTATACAATAGGTGCCAAATAAAAACTGTG
>ERZ809224.802-NODE-802-length-26282-cov-9.764479_pt1 | contig 26282 bp, 24 predicted proteins | sample MGYA00520513_ERZ809224 | MGnify/ENA primary metagenome ERZ809224 (study PRJEB31576, sample SAMEA3212658) | Homo sapiens | biome: human-gut; feature: human gut; material: fecal | place: Sweden | collected 2012 ... | reverse complement strand
ACTCTTCAACGGGAAGGTTTGATATATTGGCGTAATCCTTTTTTGGCTGGCCTTCCTGAAGAAGCTAAATTTATACCTTTTCAAGGATTAGATAGTAATAAGGTAAATGAAATTTGGCAATATACTTTCAATCAAAAATTATATGAAATTAAAGAATTGGCCGACAAAAATGTATATTATGATTCGACAAATAATACTACAGTCGAAACAATCATATATAATACGGTAAGACCAATAAAATTAACTTTTGTTATTCATGAGACTAATAAACATACTTCCTATATTTATACATATTATGATAAACGGATTGATAATTTAATCCGGATGATGAATGAATTGATACCATCAGAGGATAGAGAAATATTTAGTATTAAAAGTCCTATACCGTAAAAAATTTTCTGGTATAATGTGAAAACTTATGGGATTAGTAATTTGACTATTAGGAAATTATTACGCTTCCGTAAAAAAGCGAACGGTGCGGAACTAACTTTCCGCTACACTCCCTTGGGAGAGCGTGAGGTTAAAAAAAGCCAGGGACGTAATGGGGGCAACCAGTATTATATACACGATCCCAATGGAAACATCATAGCTACTTACGGATTAACCGCGAACCGCCTTATTGTGGTAGAGCAAAGCATTTACGGCGGTAGCGGAAGATTGGGGATATTCCAAAAGACTATTTTGCGCAGGGAGGAAGAAACGTTTGCTTCTCCGCAACCCTCTGAAAATTACACCCGGCGGCTGGGCCATCGCCAATATGAATTGACGGACCATCTCGGGAACGTGCATGCCACCCTCTTAGACAGGAAATTAGAAAAATTGGTAACAAACGGTGAGATGGGGTATTCGCCGGAAATGTATTTCTATACCGATTACTATCCGTTTGGTTTTCCAATGCCCAAACGGTTCGGCAGGACATTATACCGCTATGGATTTAACGGTCAGGAGAAAGATAATGAGATTTATGGGGAGGGGCAGAGTTATACGGCTGAGTTCTGGCAATACGATGCAAGACTGGGTAGAAGGTGGAATGTGGATCCCAAGCCGGAAGCTTCATTAAGCCAATATTCTACTTTTGCGAATAATCCGATATGGTATAGTGATCTTTTGGGTGATTTCAGAAGGAGAGGCCAGGCACAGCGATATCAAAAGAAATATGGAGGAGTTGTAGGTTATACCAATACACCGGATGAAAGGGGTAAGTGGTATGTTGCCCAAGAGGTAAATATCCAACCCATGCTGGAGAATATTTCCTGGAATGACATATTACCTGCTGTTGATGTAAGTTTACAATTAATATTTGAATCCCCTTCCCAGGAAAGACGACGTTTAAGGCGGGAAACCAGAAGGCGATTAATATCCCAAGAATCGGATCCTGTTGAGAAACTCAAGATATGGTCTGACTTTACGATAGGTCCTGTAGAAGATGCTATAATGGAAGGGGCTGCTCCAGTGTTACAGGGGGCGGTTTTGATAAATCCTTTGTGGAATGCTACGAATACGATTTCAATTCTTCTTATAGGTTATGATGCTTATGGAAATGAAGCGGATAATTTTGATAAAATTTCTGCAGGTCTTTCTGTTGCTTTACCAGTTTTAGGAAGATTAAACAAAACAAAAAATATTTTTGGCCTTAGTGATGAAGGAGTTAAAAATTTAGGGAAAGTGATTAAAGTAAGTGAATATATTAATATTGGAGTAGGAGCTACAAAAACTACCATAAATGAGTTGGATAAAGAAAATGAAAAATGAAAAATATTTCTTTTAAAATAATGTCTTCTCGTGAGCGCTCTCGAATAAAAGAGAGTTTTTCTCTATTTTCTATTTTAATAATTTGTATTGGAATTCCAATAGGGATTTTATTCCTGCCTATAAAATCATACTTGATATTAATATATCTATTTATTCTTTTGGTCGTAAATAAATTATTGACTCACATTAAATTTAAAGGGAAGAGAACTACAGATATTTTTAATGAATGTATTATATTTAATAAAGAAAATATAGTACTTAAATTAGAAAATGAAGAAATAATATTTAATAATATGGCTTCTTTACGATTGGCGATTAAATATGTCGGATATGAAAATGAAACTGAATTGATTCCAGGTAATATTTATTTTAATACAGGTATTAGTAATAAAGTAGAAATTATTCATGACGGGAAACACTATATTTACAATTTTATTTCTACTGAAGCGGATGACTACAATAACTTATATATATTTATGGCAAAAATTCTTCCTGAGAATGTGGATTGCAAATTAACGGTTAAAGGACATTTGGAATTTGTTCGAATTAATGGGAAAATAGTAAATCCTAAGGAACATAAAAAGACATGGCATTGGTAATATGATGTATCTTAACAGTTTCGAAAACTATTATCGGTATGGTTTTAATGGGCAAGAGAAAGATAATGAGATATATAGGGGAGGAGAGAGTTACACGGCGGAATTCTGGCAATATGACGCAAGATTGGGCAGAAGATGGAATTTAGATCCTAAGCCGGAAGCATCATTAAGTCAATATTCTACTCTTGCTAATAATCCTATATTATACTCTGATCCTTTGGGTGATTTCAGAAGGAAAGGCCAGGCACAGCGATATCAAAAGAAATATGGAGGAATTGTAGGTTATACCAATACACCGGATGAAAGGGGTAAGTGGTATGTTGCCCAAGAGGTAAATATCCAACCCATGCTGGAGAATATTTCCTGGAATGACATATTACCTGCTGTTGATGTAAGTTTACAATTAATATTTGAATCCCCTTCCCAGGAAAGACGACGTTTAAGGCGGGAAACCAGAAGGCGATTAATATCCCAAGAATCGGATCCTGTTGAAAAACTCAAGGTATGGTCTGGCTTTACGATAGGTCCTGTAGAAGATGTCATAATGGAAGGGGCTGGTCCAGTGTTACAGGGGGCGGCTTTGATAAATCCTTTGTGGGATGCTGTAAATACGGGCAGTGTACTTTTTACAGGTAAAAATGTTTATGGAAGTAAAGCTGATAATATAGATAAAGGCATGGCAATAGTGTCACTAATTTTACCGGGTTTAGGTGCAATAAATAAATCTCTTAATCCATTTAGGTTAAGCGAAAAAAGTGTTAGACAATTAAATAAAATAATAGATGTTTCATCAGATATCAATAAAGATGCAGGAGCAGTAAAAACAACTATTGATGAATTAAATAAAAATAAGGAAAATGAATAATTTAATGTTTAAAATCTCATCATCTGGCGAAAAATCGACATCGAGAGATTATCTATCAATTTTTATATTTCTTTTTTTTACTATTATTATTCCTGTTTTATTAGGGATAATATTTCCTCAGAAACCCTATTGGTGGGTTTATTGTATTGGATTTATTTTCCTGTATTTACTTATAGATTTTTTTGTTTTCAAACATAAAAGAAATAAAAGAAAATATGGAGAATTATACTTCAATGAACAGGATATATTAATTAATTTATTGAACAAAAAGATATCTTATAATTATTCGGATATAAAAATAGCGCTTCGTTATAGTGGTTATAAAAATGAAATAAAACCTTTTGGAATATTTACTATTGATTCAGGAACCGGTAATGAGATTGAAATTTTGAAACAGGATAGTAGAGAAGTATACGGTTTTATTTCCACAGAAGCTGATGATTACAATAAATTATACGTGTATATTACAAAAATAATTCCTTCTTCTGTAGACTGCAAATTAACGGTTAAAGGACATTTGGAATTTGTTCGAATTAATGGGGAAATAGTAAATCCTAAGGAACATAAAAAGACATGGCATTGGTAATATGATGTATCTTAACAGTTTCGAAAACTATTATCGGTATGGCTTTAACGGGCAGGAGAAGGATAATGAGATTTATGGTGATGGGCAGAGTTATACGGCTGAGTTCTGGCAATACGATGCCCGATTGGGAAGGCGTTGGAATGTGGATCCTATAATAAAAGCCTATGAAAGCCCGTATGCGACTTTTGCGAATAATCCGACATGGTTTAGTGATCCTTTGGGTTTGGATACTCTCCTTCCTAATCCTTCTGGTAAAAATTTTTACCTTCCTGATGCTGTTTCAGATATAAAGTATTTTACATCGGAAACAGCAAAAGGTGGAATAAGCGGGAGAGAATACTTGGTGAAAAGTGAAAGTGTAAAAAGTTTTTCTATAAAAGACAAAACTTTCAATGCTCGTTTTGATATTGAATCAGGGAATTTCATTGGATATAAAACTTCTGAAGGTGAATTATATAATCCATACGATTATTTACCGGAACTTGTGAAAGATGTTGTTATTAGAAATAGAAGCATGGCAGACCTTATATCATTTTCTGCCAACCTAGAAAGTTCATTCATTATTTCTGCCAATGTGTCCTGGGCAATAAATATATTAAATACCGGAGATGATATTTCCTGGTTTTATACCAGAAGTGAATCCCGCGGTTGGGGTTTAGGGGAGATTGGGGGTTAAATATAACGGAACTGAATTATGTAGGTCCCAATCCATTAAATACAGTGACAATTAATGATGTTCTTGGAAATTTTACTTACTATCAATTTAATTTATTATATGGTAAAGGTAATTACAAAAGCTATGATGAAAAAGGAAATATCACTTGGCAAGGTATAACTACAGGTATAGGCTTTGGCTTTGGCGGCTCATGGGCTAGGGGAAGGACTTATAAAAAACTAATATTATGGAAAATAATACAAAAAAATATATTTTATATTTTACTCTTATTGTGGTACTTTTTTTAACGATTGTACTTTGTCAGTTATGGAGTAAAAAGAAACTAGAAATGGAACAAAAAGAAGTTGCAAAAAGATTTATAGATATGGAATTTAGTGGTATTGTAAACCAGTATGAGGAAATTCCCAGAGGAATGCTTTTATGGTTAGACAACCAATTTTTGACATTTGGAATGAGTGGAACGCCATTGTTGCAAAATATTTCGTTGTGTGATTCTATTGTGAAAAAAAGAGGAAGTGACCAATTTCTACTATATAAAAAAGATACTAATGGAGTAATTGTGGATAAAGTTGTAGTAGAAACAGGATATTTTATAAGATATGGTCATTTTGAATAAATCAATATATTTACCGCTACGGTTTAAACGGACAGGAATGGATAATGAGGTTATGGGATTAGGCAGAGTTACACGGCAGAATTCTGGCAATATAACGCGAGATTGAGCAGAAGATGGAATGTGGATCCGGTAATAAAGGCCTATGAAAGCCCGTATGCGACTTTTGCGAATAATCCGGTATGGTATATTGATCCTTTGGGTTTAGACACTCTCCTTCCTAATCCTTCTGTTAAGAATTTTTACCTTCCTGATGCTGTTTCAGATATAAAATATTTACATCGGAAGCAAAGGGTGGAACAAGCGGGAGAGAAAATACTTGGTGAAAAGTGAAAGTGTAAAAAGTTTTTCTATAAAAGACAAAACTTTCAATGTAATTTGCGTGAGGGATTGTAGCGGTTACCCCGCAGCGCAGAGATAACAACCGAAGGGAAAATATATTTTTAAAGAAAAAACGGGAATCGAATGCAGTAAAGCGAGGAGTATGAGCGAAAAGCCCGGCCCGAGCCGTCAGGCGAGGGACACGCCTAAAAAATCAATGTATTTTAAGCTGTTACGAAAACAAGTCGGTGCAGTTTGGGCAGAAAATATGTTCGGTTTCGATTATATATCCTGAGAAACCTGTAAATTGCAAATGTAAATCAGGCTCTTGAATTACAGGTATAAAAAACACGATCCGGAGAAATCAGATTTTCCATCCTTTAAAGAATATGAACAGGAAAACAACTATTGGAAAACTTATTTAAACCAGATATTCTCTGATTAAAGTAAATCGTCGGTTTCTGCAAAAAAAGCGCTAACTATTATTAGTTAGCGCTTTTGCTGTGCCCAGGACAAGAGTCGAACTTGCACGGGAATACTCCCACTACCCCCTCAAAGTAGCGTGTCTACCAATTCCACCACCTGGGCTTTTAGGCTGGCAAAAATAGCAAAAATATTAATCGGTTTTTACCGTTTAAAAAAATATTATCTTTGTAGATAATTTCTTTATAGGAAACTGCTGGAAATTAATGGGTAAAATTACAGGAATGCATACTAAGTCTTCTAAATCCTCCAAAAAAACTGAAAAGAACAAACAATATTCCAAATGGATCAAACCGTTCTGGATCGTTTACGCGTCTTTAGTAGCGATCGTCTTATTCCTTTTTATAGGTATTTCGACCGGGTTGATGGGTTTCATGCCCTCTTTTATTGATCTGGAAAATCCTTCCACCAACCTGGCTACCGAAGTCTATTCCTATGACGGCGAATTGCTTGGGAAATATTACGTGGAGAACCGCTCCATATCACCTTATCATGAACTACCCAAATCTTTGACCGACGCATTGATCGCTACGGAGGATATCCGTTTTTACGATCACTCGGGTGTGGATGTAAGGGCTTTATTCCGGGTGGCTTTCGGCGTGATTACCTTCAACAGGAAAGGAGGCGGAAGTACGATCACGCAACAATTGGCCAAAAATCTTTTCCCACGGGATCCGGATGCCAGCAAAGCCAAACTGATCCTGACCAAATTTAAGGAATGGGTAGTGGCGGCCCGTCTGGAGCGGGAATATTCTAAAAACGAGATCTTAGCCATGTACCTTAATACCGTTGATTTTGGGAATAATTCCCTGGGTATTAAATCAGCTTCCGCTACTTATTTCGGTAAAGAACCCCGGGATCTTAAAACCGAAGAATCGGCATTGCTGGTAGGAATGTTGAAAGCGCCTACGCGTTACAGTCCCAGACGCAATCCGCAAGCTTCCTTTAACCGTAGGAATACGGTTTTGGAACAGATGGAAAAATATAACTTCTTAACGAAAGAAGCGACCGATTCCATCCAGTCGATCCCGATCGATATTTCCAATTTTACAGTCCAAAGCCATACACGGGGCATTGCTACTTATTTCAGGGAATATATCCGGCAATTTATGGTGGACTGGTGCCGCAAGAATCCGAAACCGGACGGAACCCATTACGACATTTATAAAGACGGCCTGAAAATTTACACCACGATAGACGCCAGAATGCAACGCCATGCGGAGTCGGCTGTCAAGGAGCATGTTTGCCAATATTTACAGCCTCTCTTCTTCGAGCATTGGAAAGGACGGAAAAACGCACCGTTCTATAATATAACCGAAGCCGAAACCGACAGGATCCTGAATTCGGCCATGAAACGTTCGGAACGATATGCCGTGATGAAAGATGCCGGCGCGACGGATGAGGAGATCAGAAACGCTTTTAATAAGCGGGTCAACATGAAAGTTCTTACCTGGGACAGGGGAATGGTGGACACGGTAATGACTCCCATGGATTCTATCCGTTACATGAAGTCGTTCCTGCAGTGCGGTATGATGGCCGTGGAACCTCATACGGGCCATGTAAAAGCATACGTGGGCGGTGTCGATTATAATTACTTCCAGTTCGACCATGTGAAATTATCCCGCCGTCAGGTAGGTTCTACCTTTAAGCCTTATGTATACACAGTCGCCATGCAAAACGGAGATTACGATCCCTGTACGATGGTGCCGAACGTGCCGGTTACCTTCAATCTTCCGGAAGGAGGAACATGGACACCCCGGAATTCAAGTAAATATAAGGATGGACAAATGTTGCCGTTGAAAGAAGCGTTAGCTCATTCGCTCAATTATATATCCGCTTACCTGATGAAACAATTCGGTCCGCAATCGGTTATCCAGCTGGTCCGTAATATGGGAATGACTTCCGAAATACCGGCGGTTCCATCCATCTCTTTAGGTGCCTGTGAACTGACATTATATGAGCAGGTGGGAGCCATGAATTGCTTCCCTAACCAGGGTGTTTATATCGAACCCACCTTTATTACCAAAATTTGCGACAAAGAAGGAAATGTGATCCATACTTTCATCCCTAAAACCAATGAAGCCATTGACCAGATCACCACATTCAAGACGGTGAGGCTGATGCAGGGCGTGGTGGATTACGGTACGGGCGGCAGGTTACGTTCACAGTATAAACTTGATTTTCCTTTAGCCGGAAAAACGGGAACAACGGATAACCAGTCCGACGGATGGTTCGTGGGTTATACGCCGGCCCTTACCTGCGGCGTATGGGTAGGTTGCGAAGACCGCGCGGCCCACTTCAGAAGTACCGCTTTAGGCCAGGGCGCCAGAACCGCCATGCCGGTTTTCGGACTTTTCATGCAAAAATGTTACAATGATCCCAACCTTCCTTATCAAAGGATGGTCAAGAACAGGGAAGCCCAGGGTTATGATTTTCAGGTTCCGGCGGCCTATACCGGAGACCGGTCCGGATGTAATGAAAAAGGCAGGGAGCGCAAACCGTTGGATTTCGACTAAGAATGGGGGAATTAAATAATTGGAAAGTAATTAAAAAAGAGCGATTCCGGCTGGGATCGAACCAGCAACCTACTGCTTAGAAGGCAGTTGCTCTATCCATTGAGCTACGGAACCGGGTTCTTGAGTCGGGATAGCAAGATTCGAACTTGCGACCTCCTGCTCCCAAAGCAGGCGCGATAACCGGACTACGCTATATCCCGATTTTGGAGGTGCAAAAATAAGTTTTTTTTCTTTCCGTCCGTTTATTTTTATAAAAAATAATTTTTCAGACCTGTTTTAACGGTACCTAAAACTAAAATCATGTAACTTTGCATTAAATTTGCAGGATGAGCATTACTATCTCAGAAAGGATCGGAGCTTTTATAAAAATGGGTGAAATTTTGCGGGATAAAAAAGATCCGCATTTTCAATCCCTCCGGGAAGCCGTTCAGCAACAGGCTGTCCTGAATCCCTGGTTCCTGATATCCCATATGTACTATGCAATAGATGCTATTGCGGCCATGTTGGAAAAGAAAAAAATTACGGAATTACAAACTTACTACGAAACATTTCCTCATCTGGATTTTAATAAAGGGGATACGGTTGCAGTGATCTCAGCCGGGAATATTCCTTTGGCCGGGTTTCATGATTTCTTTTCGGTTTTGGTGAGCGGAAACCGTTATATGGGAAAACTTTCGAAAGATGACCGTATTTTGTTACCGGCACTGGCGGAAATACTGACCGCCATTGAGCCCGGTTTCAAAAGTAATATTGAATTTGTGGATAAACCGGTCCGTTTCGATAAAATCATCGCGACCGGAAGTAATAACAGCGCCCGTTACTTTGAATATTATTTCGGGAAATATCCTCATATTTTACGTCACCACCGGAATAGTTTCGCAATCCTTTCAGGGCGTGAATCCGATGAAGAGCTGGAAGCCCTTTTTGATGATATTTTCCTCTATTTCGGCCTGGGATGCCGTTCGGTTTCCGCCTTATTTGTGCCGGAAAATTATTCCTTTGAGAAGTTGATCGGAGTATGGAACAGGAAAGGGAAGGAGATTGCGGTCCATCATCGTTACCTGAATAATCTCGATTACCAGAAGACCGTACATCTTATGAACAGTATCCCTTATCTCGATGCAGGGATCGCTCTATTGATAGAGAAAATGCAACTTGCTTCCCCGATAGGCATTATTTATTACCAGTATTATCAGGATGTGGAGCAGATAAAAAAATTTATGGAAAAGGAAAAGGAGCATATCCAGTGTGTGGTTTCGGCTGATGATCGGATTCCGGATACCATTCCTTTTGGTAAATCGCAACAACCGGATATTACCGACCATGCGGATGGTGTGGATGTGATTGCCTGGTTGGCGGGTGATCAGCAGCAGGAAAAAAATTAATATGAGAAAAAGATTAATTATACCGATTTCCATTTTATTGATCATTACGGCTATCATGTTGGTGATAGCCATTTTCAAGCTTTATACGGAAGCTGAGAAAGTGCAAAAAAGTATTTTTGCCAGTGAGATCTTATCTGCCGGGGATGAGATGGTCAATAAAATAGATGCTGTACTCAAAGGAGATACGGCCAATATGCCCTTCATCGAGATGAATGCGGTGAAAAATGATTCGATGCCGACCGTTTTTCATAAATATGCCAGAAAATTTTTACTGGATACCAATAATTTAAAACCTATCGGGGTAATAAGAAGTACTATATCTTATACGGAGCAAAATGTATTTTTATCATCTTACGATACCACCTATTTCGACACTAATTACAGGAAAAATTTCCCCTATCTTCCTTCTAAATGGGAAGCCGATTTCGAAGCCAGCCAGTTTGAGGATAAAAGATCAGGAAGGAGGACCAATCGTTATAAACTCGATATTAACCTGATCGAAATGGACAGCAATACCGTTGCCCTCCTCAACCGGGACTTTCTTAACCGTATTATCAAAGAATCTTTAGGCGATATAGGAAGACAATATAAATTTGATTTTGCGCTTTATAACGCGTTTACCACCACCTTTGTGGTACCACCCGAATTTACCGATCCGGAAGAAATCCTTAAGAGTGAATATATTTTCAGCCTTAAAAAAAGTGATAAATTCCTGGCGCCCCATTACCTGATCCTCTATTTTCCTGCGGAAAGGGGTATCTATTTCCAGATGATGGGTACGATCGCTTTGTTGATCATTATTTTTCTGGCTGTGATTTTGATCATTTCCGGTTTTACGTTGTTCTATCTCCATAAACAGAAGAAAATAACAGATGTGAGAAATGATTTTGTGAATAACATGACTCACGAATTTAAAACGCCTATCGCCACCATATCATTGGCTTGTGAGGCCATTACGGACGAAAGTACCATGGAAGACACGGCTACCAAAAGAGCGTATGTGTCTATTATCAAAGATGAGAACGAACGGCTGAAAAACATGGTCAATAATATTCTGCAGATCGCCCAGCTAAAGAAAGGGCAACTGGAGATGAATATTGAAAAATTTGATATCCATATGTTGATCAAATCCATCGCCGAAAGCGTCTCCCTTCAGGTAACCTCCAACAACGGAACCTTATTGTTGAAACTGGATGCCGCTAATCCCGATGTATTTGCCGACAGGACACATATTGAGAATTGCGTGATCAATCTGGTGGAAAATGCGATCAAATATTCCAAGCACAATCCTTTGATCGAGATCGGGACACGGAAAGAGAGAAAATATTTTGTGGTTTACGTGAAAGATAACGGTATCGGGATCGCGAAAAAGAATATCAAACGTATTTTTCAGGAATTTTATCGTGTAGCGAAAGGTAATATCCACAATACGAAGGGATACGGTATGGGCCTGGATTACGTCAAAAAGATCGTATCTTTACACGGCGGTTATATAACCGTCAAAAGCGAGTTGAATAAAGGGAGTATTTTTACTTTATATTTGCCAATCAAAAAAGATTAAATATATGGAAACACCAATTAAAATATTATTAGCCGAAGATGATGTGAATTTGGGTAAAGTGTTGACCACCTACCTGGAAGCGAAGGGATATCAGGTGAAGCATGCCGGTAATGGCGAAATGGCTTATGAAATGTTTTGCACGAATGATTTCGATATTTGTCTCATTGATGTGATGATGCCGCTGAAGGATGGTTTTACCCTGGCCAAGGAGATCCGTAAAATGGATAAAAAAATACCGATCATTTTTCTGACGGCAAAAAATTTCCAGGAAGACATGATCGAAGGACTTTCCATCGGGGGCGATGATTATATCACAAAGCCGTTTTCCATGGAAGTATTGTTGGCAAGGCTCCAGGCATTGCTCCGCAGGGCAAAACAGGAGGGTTACAAAGTGGAAGAAACGGTTTTCCAGCTGGGAAATACTACTTTCGATGTGAACAGGCAGACCCTGACCACCAACGGAAAGGAAGTCCGCCTCACCACCCGCGAATCGGAATTACTCACCATGCTGATCCATAAAAAGAATGACGTATTGGAACGCGAATACGCCCTCAAGAAAATATGGGGCGACGACAGTTATTACAATGCACGAAGCATGGACGTATATATCACGAAATTACGCAAATTTTTCAAAGATAATCCTACCGTGCAAATTATCAATGTGCACGGGATCGGCTTTAAACTGGTCATGTAATTCCCGTTTCTCCGAACAAGCGGTCATATCTGTTGTTATTCCTAAAATAATGATTTTATTCAGGCTGTTGATCATATCTATATTTTCCTGGTCATCTCAATCAGATGAAACGATGAAAATGTCTGTACGTCATCCGTTCTTCGGCTTGTAATACGATTCTTTTCGTTATTTTTGCAAATTCTTTTCACACAGGAAGGAGCAACTATTTTCTTTAACCATATTTTAGAAGACGATGAATTTTATTGAACAGATTATTGAAGATGATATTAAGAATGGTAAAAACGAATCGCAGGTACATACCAGATTTCCTCCTGAGCCGAACGGGTATCTCCATATAGGTCATGCCAAAGCTATCTGTCTTAATTTTGGCATAGCCCGGAAATATAACGGGAAATGTAATCTGCGCTTTGACGATACCAATCCGGTTAAAGAAGATGTGGAATATGTAGATTCTATCAAAGAAGATATCCGCTGGCTGGGATTTAACTGGGACGCGGAGTTTTTTGCTTCCGACTATTTTGACCAGCTGTATTTATGGGCTGAAAAATTGATTATGAAAGGGTTGGCTTATGTGGACGATTCTTCGCAGGAGACCATAAGCCTCCAGCGGGGTGTTCCTACCAAACCGGGTACCGAAAGCGAATACCGTAACAGAAGTGTGGAAGAAAACCTGGATCTTTTCCGCAGGATGAAACAGGGAGAATTTCCCGACGGAAGTAAAGTGTTAAGGGCTAAGATTGATATGGCTTCTCCTAATATGCATATGCGTGACCCTATCATGTACAGGATCTTGCATGCCGAACATCACCGTACTGGAAACGCCTGGTGTATTTATCCTATGTACGACTATGCGCATGGCGAAAGTGATTCTATCGAAGGTATTACCCACTCTTTATGTACGCTCGAATTTGAAGTGCACAGGCCTTTGTACGACTGGTTCTGCGAAGTTCTGGAGATCCATCATCCCCAGCAAATCGAGTTCGCGCGACTTAACCTGAGTTATACGATCATGAGCAAGCGCAAGCTAATGCAGTTGGTGCAGGAGAATTATGTTATGGGATGGGATGATCCCAGGATGCCGACTATTTCGGGACTGAGGAGACGTGGCTATTCTCCCCGCTCCATCCGTAATTTTGCCGAAACGATCGGCGTGGCAAAAAGAGACAATGTGATTGACGTATCGTTACTGGAATTTTGTGTGAGAGAAGACCTGAATAAAACGGCTTCGCGTACGATGGCGGTGTTGGATCCCGTGAAACTGGTGATCGATAATTATCCGGAGGATGAAGTAGAAGAAATGGATGCCGTTAATAATCCCGAAGATGAAAGTTATGGTACCAGGAAAGTGCCCTTTTCAAAAGAATTATGGATAGAAAGAGCCGATTTTATGGAAAATCCGCCGAAAAAATTCTTCCGTCTCACTATAGGAGGAGAGGTGCGCCTAAAATATGCTTATATCATTAAATGTACCCATGTAGTAAAAGATGAGAACGGTATTATTCAGGAAATCCATTGTGAATATTTCCCGGAAACCAAAAGCGGACGTTCGGAAAGCAATAGAAAAGTGAAAGCCACCATCCATTGGATTTCCGTAAATCATGCCAGGAAAGCCGAAATACGTCTTTTCGACCAGTTATTCACGGTCCCTGACCCCGACAACCACGAAGAAGGGAAAACCTTTCTGGATTATATCAATCATGATTCTCTGCAAACCATTGAAGGATTTGTGGAACCATCCATTAACTTGGAGAACGCGAGTCTCTATTATCAATTTGAACGGATCGGCTATTTTTGTATTGATAAAGATGCCACACCGGAAAAATTAGTATTTAACAAAACCGTTAATTTAAAACAATGATCAAACAAATAAGCCGCTTTATCCTGCTTTTATTGATGACGGTATCCATATCTATGGCTTTACCGGCACAGACTGCGGATAAATCGAAGGCGGCAATGCCCAAGCTGACAAAAGAAGAATTCGAAAAGAAAATCTATGATCCGGTCAAAGACGGGGATAAAGCGGTATACAAAGGTAAAATACCCTGTATTGTCGATTTTTATGCCGACTGGTGTCGTCCATGTAAGATGTTGCATCCTATCCTCGAAGAGATTGAAAAAGAATATGCCGGTAAAGTGCTGATATATAAAGTAAATGTGGATGAACAAAAAGCGCTGGCCTCCCTTTACGGAATTTCTTCCATCCCGATGCTCCTCTTATTTCCGAGAAAAGATAAACCCGCTATGATAAAGGGATTGGTGAGTAAAGAAGAGTTGGTCAAATATATAGAAGAATACCTCAAACCTTAACAAGGTAAATATGTCCACCCTTCACTGCCTTACCGATTACGATACCAGGGTATTACTGGCATTCCACGAAAGTCTGAAAGGAGATAAGAAATTCACGGATTTCCTTTTGCAAAACGGCTTTGCGGAACTGGCAGCCTTGTCGGGCGCGATCAATTCCGATACCGACGCACTTAACTGGTTGTTTGAAAACGGTTATCCGGAATTTGGCGTATTAAGCAATGCGATCGACAATGAGGAAAAAGCGATTGAGTGGCTCGATAAATACCAATGTACCTTTCTCAGTACCTTTGCGGCAGCCTGCCGTAAAGATGATGCCGCCATTAAATGGTTTGCCGAACAGGACCTGAAGTTATTCATCCTCATTATTAAAACCATCCATCAGATACTCCTTTTCCAGGCCTGGGATTCCTCAGACGTACATAAGAGGAGAAGAAGTTAAAAGTTTTTATTCTTATATGCCGAAATAACGGGAAGCTATGGAGAAATAGATCATCACTCCCGTAATATCCGCAATAGAGGTAATAAGCGGTGCGCTTGCAGTAGCCGGGTCAATTTTGAGTTTCGTAAAGATAAAAGGTAGTATCAACCCGATCAGGCTCCCTGCCATTACCGTGAGGATCATAGTCAGGCTCACCACGATAATTACTTCAGGTGCCCTGAAAGCTGCGATTAAAGTTACGCCTAATGCCATGGTAATGCCTAAAAGTAACGAAACAATCAATTCTCTTCCCAATAACCGTGCCCAGTCATTCAGATGAATATCCCCGACGGCTAAGGAACGTATCATGAGGGTCGCCGATTGCGAGCCTGCGTTTCCGCCGCTACCGATCAATAAAGGCAGGAAAAAAACAAGGGATACCACCGATTGAATCACATCTTCGAAACTGGCAAGCGCGGCTCCTGAAAAAACATTCATGAATACCAATGCCGTAAGCCATAACACTCTTTGTTTATAAAGGTAGGAAATTCTGGCTTTTAACGGATTGACAATACCTTTTTGGATAGATCCGAACTTATGGAAGTCTTCCGTTCCTTCTTCCTCTACAACGTCCATCATATCATCGAAGGTTACAATACCCAGCAGGGTACCGTCGGAACCTATTACCGGAAGCGCTACCCGATCCTGGTCCTGGAACACGCGGATAGCCGTTTCCTGGTCATCCAGTGCGTTTAAGGCTACAAAACGATGATCTATGAGTTCGGATATTTTCTGTTGCGGAGAAGCCAGTATAATCTCTTTAATCCGGATATCGTCCACGAGGTTCCACCGGTCGTCAACCACATAAATAACATTCAATGTTTCCGAATCGCGTCCGTATTTCCGGATATGCTCCAAAGCTTCCCCGACGGTAAAATAGGGTTTAACCGCCACATATTCCGGCGTCATCAACCGCCCGATACTGTCCTCGGGATAACCAAGCAGGCGCGTGGCAATCTGTCGTTCACCGGCCGATAACATTTGTACCAACCTTTGGCTAATCTCCCCGGGAAGTTCTTCAAAAAACGCCGTACGGTCATCAGGATCGAGGTCGTTCAGCAGACTGGTGAGTTTTTCACTGTTGTTGGCCAGTCCTTCGATAATTTCTTCCTGTTTATCGTGAGAAAGATGTTGGAATGTCTCTTTTGCATAATCCCGGGATAATAAACGGAAGACGATAATTTCCTCGGTTTTGGAAAGGTCTTCGATGGCTTCCGCTATTTGTACGGGTTCCAATTCATAAAGTAAAGCCTTGATAGCTTTCCAGTTTTTTTCTTCAATTAATGCGCGGAAATGATTTCTGATTTCGTTCATGTATGACCTCCTTTCCATTATACCCTGTAAGGAGGCCGTATGTGCCCCTTACAGAGAAATTAGTATTTCCTGTTTACTTTGACTGTGATAAGGGCCTTCGTCCATTTTTGTAGTTCTTAATTTGTTAAAATGATATATTTTACTATATTCATAAACCAAATGCAAAGATAAGGCTTTTTTTGAAAACTCCAACCGATGATTCATCGAGATGTTTCGCTGGTGCTCAACATGACAAAAAGTTAAACTATTTAAAGTGTCATCCTGAGCGTAGCGAAGGATCTGAAATAATTTTATCCTCTATGATTATAAAAAAGCTGAATAAAATTCTTTCTTGGCTCACATTGTTGGATGTAAGATCATAGATGTTTCGCTGGCGCTCAACATGACAATGTATGAAGTTTTTAATGTCATCCTAAACGAAGGGATCCAATGAAATGTATTAATGTCCTTAGAAAGTGTATCCTACTCCCACACCGATCACTTCCCTAAATTGTACCCTTGCCCCTGTATTCCCTTTTTTATCCGTAATCATTACCTGATCGTAATATTTCAGGGAAGTACCCAAAGTTACATTCAGTACTTTCAGGAATTGATATGAAATGGCTACTTCCCAGTCCACATCGATATTGCCGAACGGCTGTTCTTTGGATGTATAAGGCGTAAAGAGCGAAACCGTGGAGATGATCTTAAGGTCTTTAAAAAGCGTGTAATTGACACTGGCTTTAAAAGAAAGACCTAAATCTATCTTAAAACTTTTGTTTTCGGGAACGCCGTATTTGGAACGTAAAAGGCTATCCGTACTGGTTGTTAAACGTCCTCCTACCGGAGAAAGATAAACGGAAAAAATGGAATTGGGTTTCCAGTCTACCCCGATAGACAGGTCACTGTATGAAGGAGAAAGCCAGTTGGAAACATAATGTTCCTGTTCTTCCCCGTTTTCGATTTTATAATCGTAGCCCCGGGTATACTGCGACCTGAATCCTCCCAGTATGGTCAGGTACCAGGTATTGGAAAATTCATAACCGAATTTGGTACTGAATGCGATCCTGTCGCTGGATTTTCTCCAGGTATATTTGGTCTCCGGCACATACATCAGTCCGAATTCCGTATCTAGATTGGAGTCCCATGAAATCTTTCCTCTTTTATATTTAAGGGTCAGATTGGCAAAAATCCTGCCGTTGGCATTATTGTTTCCCCCTTCTGCCCAGTTCCACAACCCGATCTGCGTCACATTGAGCCCTGTTATTCCGGTAAACTTCCAGTAATCCCGCGATTGTACCGGATTTATGGTATCCTGGAACGACCCGGAAGTTATCGGGAATGTGAAGTAAGGATTTGTATCATGTTCATCCTGTGCCTTTAAAGAATAAATCATTAAAGGACAAAGCAAAAAAAGTATAATGATTTTTTTCATCTCTATGGAATGGTTAATGTAAATGGCTTTTGGTTACACTATTTTTTCTCTTTAAGAAGATCCCTTATTTCCGTCAGTAATTTTTGATCTTCGGTAGGAGCGGGCGGTACAGCGGTTTCCTCTTTAGGTTTTTGTCGGAGCTGGTTCATCATTTTAACAACCAGGAAAACACAGAAAGCAATAATCACAAAATCTATTACTACCTGGATGAAATTCCCGTAGTTGATGGTTACGGCTGGCTGTGCGACTCCGGCAGCATCCGTAAAAGCCTGCCGTAAAGTAATTTTGAGGTCTGTGAAATTGACATTACCCAGAAGCATGCCGATGGGAGGCATAAGGATATCATTGACCAGGGAGGTAACGATTTTACCAAATCCGGCTCCTACAATAATCCCGACCGCCATATCCAGCATATTGCCCCGCATGGCAAATTCTTTAAATTCTTTCAAAAAATTACTCATTATTCCAGTTTTTTAAATTTAACTTACCGATTAAGTTTCTGAAAAGCTCTCCACCATCTTTCCGGTATCTTATCACCGCAGGCTGTTTCGTAATCTTCTTTAGAGCAGGGAAGAAAATATTTCTGTTCAGTATTTTTCTGTATGTTGATAATCGGCACGATCATCCACCAGCGTCCGCTCTTTTTGCTACGGTAAAAAATAAGTTCGTTCGTACTTTCCGAAACTGTAACACTGTGACGTGTATAATTGTTTTTATTTTTGAAAGAGATATCATTCAATCTGTTAATGTACCCCTCCACAAAATACCAGATAATATGGCTGATTAATTGGGAAGTCTGGTTATGGTAGTCCAGCGTCGGGTCATATTCGTATATACCGAAGGATGATAAATTATCACTTAATCCCGCATAACGGGCGATCTGGCATATTTCTTCCCCGTAAAATCCATTGGCGGATCCGTGGGGATTTCCGGGTGCATCCGGTTTACGTACGGCGGAAATGTCAATAGACATCATCTCGGCATTCCGTACGATCGGTTCCGTTTCTTCCATATTCTGCCTGATCATGCCGACACGGTAGGTCTCGAAATATAATTTTTTCATTAATTCCATAGATTCCGGACTGTTCATATAAGTCTGATATCCGATATTGGAATAATTGAGCAGGTAATTAGGCTGCTGAAGGATAATCTTATTAAGGTACGCGTTGGATTTAATGGCCGCGTCTTCTTCCCCCAGGTCGAAACGGGCATCTACCGAAACGATATTGACCACGCGTTCAAGCCTTTCATATCCCCGATAACAGGCATAAGCCAGGTCGTTACTGCCGCCCAATATGATCGGGATAATATGGGCATCCAGGAAGAAGGCAATGATATCCGACAGGATCGTGTAAGTATCTTCCGGAGTTTCCCCGATAATCAAATTTCCCAGATCCAGTATATTTACTTTTTTATCCCAGCAGTATAGCCGGTAAAACTGTCGCCTTATCTCGTCGGGAGCAAGTGAGGAAGAATGGTTTTGATAACTGTTCCGGGATTCCGGAATTCCCATGATCACGATCCGGACATCGGAAAGGTCAGGCTCGTCCTGTCCATCATTAAATACTATGGTATTCAATAAAAGTTGGTTATCAGTATGGGAAAAAGAAAGTCCCAATTTATCAAATTCAACAGGAAGAAATAAAGCGGATAAATCCATAAATATATTTGTTGTATCCTTATATCATATCATCAGTTACTTTCGGGTCGTTTTCCGGGTACCTCTTTTTTTAGCGGTAGGCGTGGTGTTTTTAATGATTTCCAGACATTCGCTATAGGTGATATTTTCCGGTGTTACGTCTTTGGGAATCTTGTAATTGTCGGTTCCGTTGGTAATATAGGCGCCATAGCGGCCATTCATCACTTTAATATCGGGGTTTTCGTCATATGAAACCAGCACATTTTTCGTTTTGGCATTCCGGATAACATCGATCGCATCTTCCAGAGTGAGGTTCTCTATTTTATTTTTGTCCAGGGTAATATTCTGGCCGTCGTATTTAATATAAGGTCCGTATTTACCCACAATCATCATAACTTCTTTGTCCTCATAAGTGCCTAAAAGTTTGGGCTCACGGTCTTTGTCTATTTTCTTCTTTTCTTCAATCAGCTCAATAGCTCTTTCAAGCGTGATCTCCAGCGGGTCTTCATCTTTCGGTACGGAGATAAACTGGTTATTGTAACGAATATACGGACCGAAACGTCCCAGTCCCACCGTTACCTCAATTTCATTATAAAGACCTAAATTCCTCGGAAGCTTAAAAAGGTCCAAAGCTTCTTCCAGGGTAATGGTATCGATAAATTGAGTAGACTTTAGGCGTGCGTATCTCGGTTTATCATCCTCATAATTTTCCCCGATCTGTGCCATGGCACCGTACTTGCCCAATTTAGCATAAACATTTTTGTTAGTTACCGGATCCTGTCCCAACAGGCGTTCTCCGCTGGCTTTGGCCGAATAGGTCATTGCCTGGTCTACGGAATCGTGGAATCCCGAATAGAAATTCCTGATCATCTCTTCCCAGGCCATATCGCCGTCGGCAATATCATCGAACTCTTCTTCTACCCGTGCCGTGAACTTATAATCCATGATATTCTGGAAATTATTCTGCAAATAATCATTGACGACAATGCCTATATCAGTGGGGAATAATTTATCTTTTTCCTGACCGTATTTTTCTTTTTTGGTCTCTTCCTTAATCGTATCGTTTTTAAGGATGAATTGCGTAAAATCACGTTCGTTACCCGGACGGGATTCTTTTACCACATAATCTCTTTTCTGTATGGTAGAGATAATAGGCGCGTAAGTGGACGGTCGGCCGATACCCAGTTCTTCGAGTTTTTTTACTAAGCTGGCTTCGGTGTAACGTGCCGGCGGCTGTGCGTAACGCTGAACGGCTCTGATTTCCTGAAGCAGCATTTTTTCGTTTTGCGCGAAAGGAGGCAACAGCCCTTTGATCTCTTCGTTCTCTTCTTCATCCCTGGATTCAATATATACTTTGAGAAATCCCTGGAAAAGAATTACTTCTCCCGTAGCGATAAATTTCTCCTCCCGGTTGGACACCGGAATGGTAATTTCCGTTTTTTCGGTGATGGCGTCGCTCATCTGTGAAGCAATAGTCCTTTTCCAGATAAGATCATATAATCTTTTTGAGAAAGTATCCCCGGGAATAGTCTGGTTAGCAAAGGAGGTGGGTCTGATCGCTTCATGAGCTTCCTGCGCGTTTTTACTTTTGGTCGCATATTTTTTCTGACGGTGATATTCACTACCGTAGAGAGTAGTGATCTGGTCCCTGGCTTCGGATAATGCATAATCGGAGAGATTCACCGAGTCGGTCCTCATGTATGTGATAAATCCGGCCTCGTATAATTGCTGTGCCACAACCATGGTTTTATTCACCGAAAAACCTAATTTCCGGGCGGCTTCCTGTTGCAGGGTGGAAGTGGTAAAAGGGGCGGAGGGGGATTTCTTTCCCGGATTTTTTTCTACGGATGATATGGAAAAAGAAGCTTTCCTGCAATCTTCCAGAAATGACCTCACTTCTTCACCGGTAGCAAATTTGCGGTTCAATTCCGCGTCCAGTAATTTCTCTTCTTTGGAATCCGATAAAAATTGTCCCAGAACCCGGAAAGAAGAAGTACTTTGGAAAGCCTGGATTTCATGTTCCCTTTCGACGATCAGTTTCACGGCTACTGACTGAACCCGTCCTGCCGATAATTGGGGTTTTACTTTCCGCCATAATACCGGCGAGAGTTCAAATCCCACCAGCCGGTCCAGTATTCTTCTGGCCTGTTGTGCGTTCACCAGGTCAATATCCAGATCCCGGGGATGCGCCAGCGCATTTTCAATGGCAGGCTTGGTGATCTCGTGGAAAACAATACGTTTAACTTTCGAAACAGGAATTTTGGCCGATTCGATCAAATGCCATGAAATGGCCTCACCTTCACGGTCGTCGTCAGTCGCGAGCCAGACAGTATCTGCCTCGTCCGCCATCTTTTTTATATCCGCAATGAGTTTCTTTTTATTGTCGAGAATATCATATTTAGGTTTAAAATTTTTGGATATGTCAATGCCTAAATCTTTTTGTGGCAAATCCCGTACATGTCCCTTACTGGAGATTACTTCGTAATCTTTTCCGATAAATTTCTGTATGGTTTTAGCTTTGGCAGGAGATTCGACAATAATCAGGTTTTTACTCATCTGTTTTAACAATTTTATAGTGCAAAATTACAATTTTCTTTTTTATGATATGGTATCAGGGAATCGAACCTCATGTCCTAATAAAGCTTGCGCTTCTTCCCATTGGCGGTTCTTGATCAGTTCTCTTATTTTACGGGATCTTACGGCACAATCACGGGTAATAAATTCCGGAACTAATATGATGTCGATCCCTTTCTCCCTGGTATATTGCGAGATGGACTCGAAAGAACCCTCCCTGTTTCTGCCGAAAGAGTGATTCGGTCCCATCACAATAGCTTTGACTCCCAGCCGGTCGATTAAAATCTCATTCAAAAAACGGGTGAATGTCATATCAGCCAGTTCCCGGTTAAAGGGCAGGATCACCAGATAGTCAACTTCTTCCTGTTCAATCAGTTTTATTTTTTCATCCATCGTATTGATCAGGAAAAAATCCGAATCAGGGTTCAGTAATTCCTGGGGATGCGGATCAAATGTGAGAATAACGCTGTTTCCGTCTCTTTGTTTGGCATTTTCCTTTAATTGGTGGAAAATTCTCCTGTGCCCCAAATGAACTCCGTCAAAAGAACCTATGGTAATAACGGGATTTTTCAGATGAAGCGGCTGCTCTAAATTCCGGATAATTTTCATCGTGTTCCTTTTATGAAAATTATCTTAGTTGCGCGCCTGCTTCCGAATTAAAACCACGCGTCAATTTGTTCATCACTTTATTGATCTCTTCGTCCGTAAGGGTTTTATCGGGATGTTGCAAAACAAAATTAAGGGCATAGGATTTTTTCCCTGATTCAATTTTATCGCCCTGGTAAACATCAAATAAAGAAACACTTTTCAAAAGTTTAGAACCATATTTATAGGCGATATTTTCCAGTTCCGCATACGTTACCTTTTCATCTACCACCAGGGCCAGATCCCTCTTAACGGAGGGAAATACCGGTATGGATTTGAATTCTACGGGTCTTAAAAAACAATACGGATAGAGAGATTCCAATTCGATATCGGCATAAAAAACAGGATTCCTGATGTCAAATTTTTTGAGAATTGCGGGATGTACTTCGCCTATTTCAATAACAGGACGGTTATGATGGTTAAAGGTAATCCCTTCAAGGAATATTGGATTTTCAGAAGGACCGTAACTCATTTCTTCCATGGGATAACGGATCTTAAGTAATAAATTCCCGATGATGTTTTTTAAATAAAAGAAATCCAGATCCGTCGCCTGATGGTTCCACATATTATCCCCGTCTTTACCGGTTACAAACAGTGACAGGCGGGGAGTTTCAATAAACCTTACGGATCCATCCGGGGAATCAGTATCAAGATTTTTCCTGTAAATATTCCCGAATTCGAATAATTTAAGGTTGGAATTTTTATTATGGATATTATTGATAATATTTTCCAGTCCCGAAAAGAGCAGGGTTTGCCTCATCACATCCAGTTCATTGCTCAAAGGATTCAGTATATGTACCGTCTCCTTTTCGTCAATGAAATCGTAAGTGGCGGCATAACTGCCTTTCGTCAGGGAATTGTTCATGACCTCATAAAATCCGTTACTGACCAGGTAAGTAGAGAATACTTTTTTCCACCTTTCCTTTGATATCCGGTTCCGGTCGTTCATTTGGTAATGGAATTCCTTCGGGATTTCCACATTATTATATCCGTAGATCCTGAGGATTTCTTCGATAAGGTCGGCGGCACGGGTAACATCGGCCCGCATGGGCGGTATGGAAACCATGAGTTGCTCGTCGCCGATATTATCTACTTCCATGCCTAAAAGTAAGAGGATCCGGGAAATGATTTTTTTATCGATACTTTTCCCGACCTTTTCATCAATTTCCCGGAAAGGCAGCAATACCTTGGCCGGTTCTATCGGATGCGGATAAATATCCATGATCTCGGAACTGATGGATGCTCCCGCCAGTTCCTGTATCAGATTGGCGGCCCTGCGTATGGCAAAAACCGTAATATCCGGGTCGCATCCCCTTTCATACCGGAATGACGAATCCGTTTTCAGGTTATGTCTTTTAGAGGTTTTACGGATGGATTTCGGGTTGAAATAAGCGCTTTCCAGGAAAAGCCTTTTGGTTTTTTTCGTCACCCCTGATTTTAATCCGCCGTAAACCCCGGCGATGCACATCCCTTCTTCGGCATTACAGATCATAAGGTCTTCACTGTGCAGTTTTACTTCATTTCCGTCCAGTGTGACGAAAGGAGTCCCTTGCGGAAGATTTTTTACAATAACCCGGTTACCCGTAATATGATCGGCATCGAAAGCATGTAAAGGCTGTCCCAATTCGAACATCACATACTGTGTAATATCTACTATATTATTAATAGGTCTGACTCCGATCGAGCGTAAACGGTTTTTAAGCCATTCCGGCGATTCTTTTACCGTGATATTCTCAAAACACAGTCCTGTATATCGGGGACAATCGGTTTTATTTTCGATTGTAATGTCGATGGTATTTTTTTTAGCAGCCGGTATAAAATCGTGGGAAGTAGGCAAAAGCAGGGCTGAGCAAGGAATATTGTGGATATTAAATACCGCGTGGAGGTCACGTGCCACACCGAAATGTGAGATAGCATCATTCCTGTTGGGCGTGAGGCCTATTTCGATAATATAGTCTTTTTCAATTTTGAAATAGTCGGAAGCCGGTGTGCCCGGAACAAGATGATTTTCCAAAACCATAATTCCGTCATGGGAATTTCCTATGCCTATTTCATCTTCGGCACAGATCATACCTTCGGACAACGTACCGCGGATTTTGCTTTTTTTAATGGTAAAAGGTTCACCGCTACCGTATAATACGGTGCCCACAGGTGCTACAACTACTTTCTGCCCCGCTTCTACATTCGAAGCTCCGCAAACGATTTGCAAAGGCTGATCGGTACCTATATCGACCGTCGTAATTTTTAAATGGTCCGAATCAGGTAATTTATCACAGGTTAGCACCTCTCCGATAACCAGTCCCTGCAAACCTCCCTTAACTGATTCAAAATCCTCAATGCTTTCAACTTCGAGTCCGCAATCAGTTAAATATTTGCCTGTTTCGAAAGCCGAAAGGTCAAATTGCAAATATTGTTTCAGCCAGTTAAATGAAATTTTCATAAATATTTTCCAGGGTTTGATGATTGATTTTTACAAAAAAGCGGTGCAAAGATAACATTATTCTAAAAAACTTCCCATTATATTGCTACGGAACGGGATCATAACCGCTTCCTCCCCACGGATTACACGATAGAATCCTTTTAAAAGCCAGCCATCCTCCTTTGAATGGTCCGTGTTTTTTGATCGCTTCGATGCCATAATGTGAACACGTGGGCATGTAGCGGCATCTTCCGCCCAGAAAAGGGGAAAGAGTGACCTGGTAAACTTTAATCAGGAATATAAAAAAAGACGCTAATGCTTTTTTAAGAATTCTCATAAGATTCCGTTTTAATACAATCCAACGAAAGGAGCAATCTTATTATTTCATCCATTTTTTTATTGATATAGTCGAAATTTTCTTTTTTTTTGGACACATAAACCAATAAAAAAGCAACTCTTATATTTTTTTGCCCATAAAAATAGTCCAATCGGTTTTTGTAATGTATGCGATAAACTTCCTTAATGATCCTTTTCATCCTGTTACGGTCTACAGCCCTTTTTAGCCTTTTTTTCGGGATGCTGATGCCGATGGTATTCGTATTGTCGATCTCGTTTCTTGGTGAAACCAGGTAAAAACATTTGAACGGATATACGAAAAAGGATTGGTTTTCCCGGAGTAATTGTTGGAAAATGAGCCCTGATCTTATTCTTTCCTGTTTGGTCAAAGAGTAAGAGCTCTCTTTATCTTCTCCTGGTAGCATGATCTTTTAAGAAATAGGCCATAGCTGTGGTAATGGACGGTGTTTCTTTGGTAGGCGCCATTACCTGCAGTTCCCATCCCTCCGCTTTTACAGCCGCTGCCGTGTTATGCCCCAATGCGCCGATGGCCATTTCACCTTGCACAAAATCCGGGAAATTATATTTGAATGCCTGGATGCCGTAGGGACTGAAAAAGACGAGCATATCATATTTGGTAATGTCAAGATCATCTTTAATATTGGAAGGTATTGCATTGAAAATGACAGCCTGTGTATATGAAATTCCGTGCTTATCGAAAAAATCCGTGTATTGCGTATTATTTGAATCGGGACCTCCCGGAACAAGGAAATTATTCTCTTTATTCTTGAGGAAAAGATCAAAAATACCGTTGGGATTGTTGTTTTTGGCAAAAAGGATTTTTCTTTTTCTGTAAGGTATATAAACCTGTAGATAATGTGCGATGGAATCCGTTGCACAAAAATATTTCATCGTTTCCGGAATCTCAATTCGCAGGTCTTTTACCAGATTGAAGAAATGGTCGACTGTATTTTTACTGGCGAAAACAATAGCTGTATGGTCAAGGATATTTATTTTAGATTTCCGGAATTCCATACCGGAAATTCCTTCAATTTGAAAAAATTTATAGAAATCGATATTTACACTTTCAAGGATACTACAGGAG
>ERZ809224.801-NODE-801-length-26333-cov-6.336251_pt1 | contig 26333 bp, 13 predicted proteins | sample MGYA00520513_ERZ809224 | MGnify/ENA primary metagenome ERZ809224 (study PRJEB31576, sample SAMEA3212658) | Homo sapiens | biome: human-gut; feature: human gut; material: fecal | place: Sweden | collected 2012 ... | reverse complement strand
TTAATAGAAGAAATATCTCTGAATGCCTGGCCTTCCCACAAAATAGAGCTATATGACGGATGGCTTATCCGTTTTTCTCACAATTACACTCACCGCACTAACAGCGTAGAACAGGTGGGCGCCTCTCTTCTCCCTGTGGAAGAAAAGATCGCTTACTGCGAAGCGCAGTACCGCAACTATCACACTCCCACCAATTTCAAAATCAATCCTCTGCTGGATCCCTCTTTCGACGAACTGCTCGCATCCAAAGGTTATGATATCCAGCACGTTACCGAGGTTATGACCATGCCGATGGAGCATTTTATGCCCTATCCGGCTGAATCTGTAGAATACGAATATTATGGAAGGAACTCCAATCTTCCCTCCTCTGTTTTCTATCCCGACCATATCGCTGTGCAGCTTCGCGACCGTATTACCGACGAATGGATTTCTTCTCTTTTCCGGCTCAACGGTACCACACGTCCTACACTGCGCCGTATCGTGCCGTCCATGTTTAAAGCGATTCCAAAAGAAACCATTGTGGCCTTTATCGAGATCGACGGACACACGGTAGCTTCAGGGCTTGGCATACTGGATAGAAAGCATATCGGGTTATACGCTATTTATGTCGATCCGAGCTGCCGTCACAAGCACTTTGCACGCGCTGTCTGCAGCTCCATTTTGACGGAAGCCCAGAAAAAGGGAGCAACAGATGCCTACCTGCAAGTCGTAAAAGGAAATACCTACGCCAAGCAGCTTTACCGTTCTCTTGGCTTTGAAGATTTTTACACCTATTGGTTCCGTTCCAAAGAAACCGAACCAAATATCTTATAAAGACTTACATCGAAATAATCTTTTCGATACGCGGCCCTGCCCGCCGTTTAAAACATCATTGCGAAATTTCAGATAACACGGAGGATAACAACTATGTATCTTGCAGATAACTGGAAAGACTACGAGGTGCTGGACACCTCGAAAGGCGAAAAACTGGAACGCTGGGGAAATTATCTCCTGGTACGTCCCGACCCACAAGTCATCTGGGACACACCAAAAGTATTAAAAGGCTGGAAAAACCCCAACGCACACTACCATCGCAGCAAAAAAGGCGGAGGTGAATGGGAATTTTTTGACTTGCCCGAACAGTGGAGCATCCACTACCAGAAGCTTGGATTGACCTTTCAGCTCAAACCCTTCAGTTTTAAACACACCGGCCTTTTCCCTGAACAGGCCGCAAACTGGGACTGGTTTTCAGAAAAAATCAAAAATGCCAGGCGCCCTGTAAAAGTTCTGAATCTGTTCGCCTATACGGGAGGGGCTACTATAGCGGCAGCGGCGGCCGGGGCTTCGGTTACACATGTAGATGCATCCAAAGGCATGGTCACCTGGGCAAAGGAAAATGCACGTTCGTCAGGTCTTGCGGAAGCACCTATACGCTGGATCGTGGATGACTGTGTAAAATTCGTAGAGAGAGAAATCCGCCGCGGCAACCATTACGATGCCATCATTATGGATCCTCCCTCCTATGGCCGCGGTCCAAAGGGTGAAATCTGGAAAATAGAAGAAGCGATTCATCCTCTCATCAAACTCTGTGCAAAGCTGATGAGTGATCAACCGCTTTTCTTCCTTGTCAATTCCTATACTACCGGACTGGCCCCCGCTGTGCTGACCTACATGCTCGCTACTGAGCTGAAGCCCTTTCACGGCCACGTAGATTCTCAGGAGATCGGACTTCCCGTAAGCAGCAACGGACTGATCCTCCCCTGCGGAGCGTCCGGCCGCTGGGAAAAATAATGCAAAAATGCGACTGCTCAACTCAAGTCATATGTAATGTAAAAAGACTCCGGAAGTCTTGCCTACTTCCGGAGCCTTTTTCTTACTTATGACAATAGAAATTTCTTGCAGCGTACTTTCTATTGTTTCATGCACATCTTTTCCTCGTTTTGTCAAAAGTTATGCTCTTTTCATTGTTCTGCCGACAAAGACTTACTTCGTACGCGCCTTCTTCTTCGCACTGTACTGTGTATAAATCTTCTTTCCGTCAACCTTTTTATAAGCTCTCACTCTCACATAATAAGTCTTTTTACTTACAAGGCTCTTGATTGTCTTGGATACTGCAGTACCCTTTTTAATCGTAATACTCTTTTTGCCCTTAAAGCCGGACCGTGTCGCATACTGAATCACATATCCTTCTGCGCCTTCTACCTTCTTCCAGGTCACTTTTACTTTCTTCTTCTGGCCCTTTACAGCCTTAACCGTAACCTTTGCAGATTCAAATTCCTTCTTATCCAACAGCTTCTCCAGCTCGGCCTGAAGCGCGTTCGCCTCATCCAGCTCTTTCTGCGCTGCTGCAAGTTTTGCATCCGCTTCTTCCTGGGCTTTCTTCAGGAGTTCCTCTGCTGCCTTCTGCGCTTCTTCCGCTGCCAAAGCTGCTTCTTCTGCTCTCTTTTGGGCAGCAATTGCTTTATCCGCTGCCGCTTCTGCCGCTATATTCGCTGCATCCGCAAGCTCTGCCTGGGCTGCCGCTGAAGTTTTCGCTGCCTCGGCTGCCGCCTTTGCGCTCTCTGCCGTCTCCTGTGCACTCACGGCACTTTCTTTTGCATCCAATGCAAATTCCTTTGCACTCTCTGCTTCCAGCTTAGCTCCGCGCACGATTGCCGCTGCCGTTTCCGCCATAGCCTTAGCTGCCTCTGCATCTGTCTTAGCCACTTCTACTGCAAGCTGAATATCCTGCAATGCTTTAGCTGCCGCCTCCGCTTTACTCTGAGCAGTCTCTGCACCCTGTTTCGCATCCTCTGCCGCTGTGCTCGCCGTCTCCGCCGCTTCCGCCGCTTTCTGTGCCGTACCGATCGCTGCCTCTGCATCAGCCTGGGCCTGCAATGCCGCCGCCTGGGCAATCTCCGCTTTTGCCTGGGCTGCTTTTGCTGCTTCCTTGTCCGCATTGGCTGCTGTCTGCGCATCCTCTGCCGCCTTCCGGGCGCTTTCCGCTGCCGTCTGCGCTGCCTGGGCCTTCGCCTGCGCTGCCTGGGCTGCTGTCTGCGCCTTTACCGCATCAGCCTGGGCTGCCTCCGCTCTTGTCTGAGCCTGAGCTGCCGCTTCCGCCGCGCTTTCCGCCGCTGCCTGCGCTGCCTGCGCACCATCTCTTGCCTCTTCCGCCTGCTTCTTCAGCTCTTCAATTTCATCAGACGGCTCTGTCTTCACCACTTCATAAACTTTTGCATCCGCAATATCTACACAGTCATCACTGTTTGATTTGATCTTGTCAATAAAGATAACCAGCTTCGTAACTCCTGTCAGATCTACCTTCATAAGCTTTGCATCATCCTGCTGTCCGATCGTTCCGCTCTCGGCCAGCTTGTTTTCCTCACTGATGCTGTCCTTATAGAAAATGAAGTTTGCACCGTCTCTCCCTGTCTTAGAGGATTTCACATAGTCAATACCTACATATCCTTCAAAACGGTCCGCCTCAATACCACTCAGATCAAATACCATCGTACAATCTGTATTGGCGCTGATACCCTGTTCAAAGGTCTTTTGTTCACCATCCACTTTTATGCTGATCACAGAACCGTTTGTACTTGTACCGCCGTCATACTCGTTTACATGGAAACCGCCCCATCCGGAACTTGAATTTTCCACATCCAGATACAGCAGACCATATTTGTCAGACTCCGGTATATTCGCTCCGTATACTCCGTTTGCCTCATCTACCTTTGCAGTCAGATAAGAAAATCTCTGCTCTGTCTCAGGCGCCGGCTCCTTGCCGCCCTGCGGCGTCACTTTTACATCTTCTGCCGCTGCCGCAATCGCATCGTGGCTGCTTACAACTGCAAGCTCTGTTAATTTAAAGGTAGTTTCTGTTTTCTCTGCTTCCTCTGTCAGTGTAAATACTGCACGGAACACATCAGCTTCAGCCAAAACCGGCTCAGACAGCTCATATACCACCAGAACCTTACCCTTTTCGGTTGCTTTCATGGAAAGCGTTCCGTCCACGCCGTCCGCCAGCGCAACATTTTGCAATACATAACTATTTGCATTGTAATTCAGCACAAAGCTGCCTGCTGCCATGCCGGAATCCGCCTGCTCGGAAACCTGACGAATACTTCCTGTCACTGTCACATTCCCGTTTGCAGATGCCGTAGTATCTGAAGCCTTCAGCGCTACTGTCATATCTTCTTCTGCGCCACTTATGACAGCCCCTGCCAGTGCGCGCACACCTGCCAGATCGCTGATGTCTACTTTGCCGTCCCTGTTCACATCGGCCGCATACGTGTTCAGCTCATCCAGAGCTGCATTGCCTGCCAGCGCTTCTCTCAGCTTATTGACATCTGAGATATCGACTGTACCATTTGCGCTTCCGTCCACATCACCATTCACTGCCATAGTCAGAGTGTCTGCAACCGTGCCGTCCGCTCTCAGTTTTACCAGATATCCCGTAGCAACCGGCGCGCCGTCCTCATCAAAGGAAGCATTGTACGGGTCCTCCATAGACAAGGTCTCATTTTCCTCCAAGTCAAACATCTCAAAGAGCTGCGCCTTTGTCATGCCTGCGGGAATGTTGTAAAGAATCTTTGCCGCCTTATCAATCTTTGCCGACGCATCACTCTTCAGCTTCAATTCCGCCGTTTTCTCAGAAAAGCCCTGCATAATGACTTTCGTATCACACCAGCTTACCTCGTCATGACCGTTATCAAGATTTTTATCCGTATACAGACAGATATATTTTGTTCCTTCCGGAATGGTAACATCAAAATACTCTGCATTTTTGCCATGTGTCAGAAGACCGCTGGTCCATACGCATTCGCCTGCTGTGTAATCCCATTTTCCGCCTGAGCCGGCAGCAGGAGTTTCAGAGTAGAAGTATACCTTTGCGTATGCTCCGTCCTGTGTTTTTGCCTTATGTGCGTCAATACCGACATAACCCTGCAGCTTTTCCACATTCAAACCGGAAATATTAAACCACAGTTCACTGTCTGCATTGATACCAAAGCCGTGATCAAATTTCGTGCGGACTCCATCTATGTAAAGATCCAGCTCCGCTCCGCCATTATCCGCATCTACCCAGATTCCATTGTAGCCTGACGTACTCTGCAGCTTGTCATATCCAAGTTCGGAAAGCTGGATAGAACCGTCATTTTTCAGCTCGATGGTCCATACTCTTGTATAACCGTTCTTTGATGTCGCCTTGACCGTCGCCGTTCCGGGCAGCGCCGCGGCCTGTGTAATCTCAACTGTGACATCCTCGGAAACCGCCGTTGCTGTGACTGCCGGCACTGTTCCGTCCGGTGAGGATACATTCATACTATATACAGTAACATCATTGTCAAAGCCTTCCAGAGCCTTATCACCCACAAAGATTCCGGTAAGCAGCTCTGTCTCATCCTCATATGTCTTTTTACTCTCCTGCATCAGTTCTGCAGAGTCTGCATTGCTGATCGGTTTCAGACGATAGCTGTAGCTGTAAATGTCGCCGGAAGCCAGCAAATACTGTGACAAAGTGGCCTGTCCGCAGCTTGCAGTTCCAAGTCCCATCTGTGCATAATCAATTGTCACTACCGTATTGTCTGTGCGTGCAATCTGGTATGGATGTTTCGCACTCTCCAGAGCCTCCTGTGTACAGTTAAGAGCACTCATCTCAAGCAAATGCTCGTCTGCATCGATCAGCAGACCGTCGCCGTCTGCATCTGTCAATGCCATCCAGCGGACATCTGTTTTATTTCCTGTTTCCTGTGCAAATACAAAATTTGTAAACTGCTCGTCTACCGTACTGCTCCAGATACCTACATCGTATCCTGTTTTTCTGTCACTGTAGCTGTCCGACTCACCTCTGCCGTACCAGGTCATATTGTCAAAGCCCGGTGCAAGCTGCAGGCGTGTACCTACCCTCTGCAGGTTGCTCATATTGGAGCTTGGAGCCATCGTAGCTTTCACTACAATCTCACCATTTGCATAGATCGCATAAGTCAGACGATCCTTTGAATCAGAACAATTTTTCAATGTGCGGGCAACAGAGATATAAACCACCTTTGCCTGTTTTGTAACGTTTACTTCATCAATCCGGACATTGTCATTTGCTGTTTTCCATTTTGCGTCAATGGCTTCCTTCTTGTCGTTGTCCGTGTAAGCTCTCCAGTAGTTCGGTTCAATGCCCTCAGCGATCATTTCCTTTCCGTTTGCCTGATAGGAGGTCATCTCACCGCTTATCTTGTCAAAGGATACGGACCAGCCCTCACCTGCTACGGTCACTGCGTCATCTGTCTCCTCAAATATCTTAATATCGTCAAGCGCAGAAGTATCTGCTGCCTGCACACGCTCATCCGTACCTGCAAAATCAAGCGCAAACTGATCCTCAGCCACTGCGTGATCCTTCGCTGCCCATGAGAACTGCTCGTCGCTCTTTGTCACAAAGGATATATTCAGGAAATACTCTTCTCCTGCCTCTGCCATCTTCGGTGCAGTGAATGGAATGACCACATCCTTGCTGGTCTGTGCCGGAATATCCACATCCATTGTGCCGCTCTCAATCGTCTCTCCATCCTTCACCAAAGCCCAGTTCATCGTATACTCATTTGCATTGGTTGCAATCCATTCATTATTGATCGTAACAGTCTTTGAATCCAGATCCTTCAAACTCATCTGCAGCGCCTGATAAATACGTTTTACCTCATATGCTTCCGGCTGAATCGTACGATCCGGTGAAACGATACCATTTACACAAAAATCCGTATTGCCGGATTTCCAGGAGCTGTAACTCTTTGTATTACCAGAACCGTCTGTGTACTCTCCATAGTTCCAGTCTCCGTCATAACCCCAGTAGGTCGTCTGTCCATCCCAACTGCCGTCCTCGTCAAGCTGCGGTGTATTGTAAGTCTGATCTACGAAATCCCAGATAAATCCGCCTTGCAGAATACCGTTGGCACGAATCTCTTCCCAATATTCCTTCATGCCGCCGGCGCTGTTGCCCATAGCATGCAGATATTCGCACATCAGATAAGGTTTCTTTTTCGCTTTCTGCTGTTTTCCGATATTCGGATACATTTCAGAATACACATCCACGCCTGCATTGTCATTCCAGCCCTGATAGTGCACCAGCCTGGTGTCATCATTATTCTGGAAATAGTCAATCTCCGCCTGCAGTGAACTGCCGGAGCCTGTCTCATTTCCAGGTGACCACATGATTACACAGGGATAGTTCTTATCTCTCTCCAGCATGTTGATCGCTCTGTCCTCGGCAGCCTCAATATATCCCGGAAGACTGCCCGGAACGGAATACTGGCTTCGTCCATTGTGAGACTCCACATTTGCCTCATCCATCACATAGATACCATACTCATCGCACAGCTCATAGAACGTAGGATCATTCGGATAATGAGAAGTACGCACAGCGTTGACATTCAGCGACTTCATCAGTTCAATATCCTTGCGCATATCTTCTTCTGTCAGATACCAGCCGTCCTGCGGATCATTCTCATGGCGGTTTACGCCAGTAAGCGTGACAATCTGACCATTTATGCGGATTCTGGCATTATCTGTGTTCGCATCCGTAATCTCGACTTCACGGAAGCCCACATCAGTCTGAACTGCTTCTTTTGTAATGCCATCCTTTTTCAGCTCCAAAACCAGATTGTAAAGGTTCGGCTTCTCTGCCGTCCACTTATCCGGATTTGCAATATGCTGTGTCAGGCTTACGGTCGCTTCCTTTGTATCTGCGTCAAAAGCCGTCACATTGCCCTGAAGAGGTGTGCTTGTAACCAGATTTCCTTCGCTGTCATACAGATTTCCCTCTACACTCCAGCCTGACGTATCGTCTGAGGACAGGTTTCTCACTGCCACATCCACATTCAAATCTGCATCTGTATAAGCATCATCCAGATCAGTGACAACTGTGTAATCGCGGATTTCTACCTGATCCTTGGACATCAGATAAACGTCACGGAAAATACCGGACAGACGAAGCATATCCTGATTCTCAATGTAGCTGCCGTCGCTCCAGCGGTAAACCTCAACTGTGATCACGTTCTCATTGCCCTCTGAAAAATCCAGCGCATCCGTAATATTAAATTCATCTCTTGTAAAGCTGTCCTCAGAATAGCCGATATACTGACCATTTACCCAGAGATACATAGCAGAGCTCACGCCCTCGAAATTGATAAACACATTTCTGCCTGACCAGCCCGGATCAACGGTAAAGGTTTTCCGGTAGGTACCTACCGGGTTGCAGTCTACAGGCGCCTGGCCAACTGTATATTGATTATAGCTTTTCTCCTCTGCATTCATCCATGGATAGTTCTGGTTGGAATAAATAACAGGATCATATTTCCAGGAGCCATCCTCATTTACATAAGTCTGCCAACTCTTAGGAACTGTAATATCGTCCCAACTGCTGTCGTCATAATCTTTTTTATTAAAATCAGTATCCTTTGCACCGATACGGTCCGCCGGCTTTACTGCCCAACTGAATTTCCAGTCATCACCGTTCAGCAGCTTGTAATAGGCGGACGCTGTCCTATCCCCCGCCTTTGCCTTTTCAGCCGTGTCATAGCTGTAAAAGGTTGCTCTTGCGGCTTCCCGGTTTACCTGGAAGACTCCCGGCTGACCATTCCACTCAGTAGCTTCGGCTGCAGCCACCACCTCCGGAATGATCCCTTCCAGACCTCCAAATCCGCTTCCGGTTATAACCATCGCACCGGCAAGCAAAAATGACAACAGTTTCTTCTTCATACCTTATCCTCCTCCTTATCGTTTCAGATATTAATGAAAATTTCTGCTTCGTAAAAGCAGTTATTTACAGGTACCCTGATTATATGTACTGAATCGTTTACTTTATTGTCTTCTAACAAATCCTGAACCTTCAAGTGAACTACGGGGCAATCACTTTTTGCTGTTTTGTCAATAATTAAAAATATTATTTCTCTTTTTTATGATATTTGCACAATATTTTTTCTGCTTAAATTTACCTGTTTTTATATTTTAATCCTGTCCTTATACCGTGTTCAATATCATAATCAATAGAAAATGTATAAATTCTATAGACTGTATATCAGTGTTTACTAAAATTCATGCCTGAATATACAGAACAGAGCTGCCGACGGCAGCTCTGTTCTGTATATTCGCATTCGCATTTTATTCTTATTTCCTGATCTTGCGGCCTTTCACCGCAGAATATGGTCCGTATACCTTCCTCCTGCCTGCTTTATTGCAGAACGCCAAATCTCATTGAAAAATCAAATCTGCAAATTCACCCCGGCACACACTTCTTAGATCCTTTGGCTTCAACTCGATCTGTACGCCAAGTCTGCCTCCGCTGACAATCATCGTATCGCGCTCCTCTGCGCTTTTGTCAATCCTGGTGACATACTGTTTTTTCATCCCGATGGGCGTACATCCGCCCCGGATATAGCCTGTAATCCGATTAATGTCCTTCACATGAATCATAGAAACCGACTTTTCTCCCACAGCCTTTGCTGCCTTTTTCATGTCCAGCTCCTCGGCAATCGGTATTACAAACACAAAATAATCTTTGCTGTTTCCCACTGTAACCAGAGTTTTGTAGAGCAAATCATAAGGCTGTCCCAGCTTGTCGGCCACCTGAATCGCATCTATAAACTCATCGCACTCATAAGTATATTCCTTATACGAAATTTTATTTTTCTCAAGAATGCGCATCGCATTCGTCTTTATTTCTTTCACTTTTCCCATCGTTTCTTAGAACAGACTTCTGACAAAATCTGCTGCCTCCTGAAAATCTCTTTTATCCGGATGCAGAAGCGCCTCATCAAAATTTCTCAGCATACGATCTATCTGGTCTTTATTAGAAGGATTTCTCATGGCCTCATAGCGTTTGCGCACCTGCATCGGCATCTTGCCCTGACACAGAAAAGCGCCGAGATACTCACAGTCCTCCGGTATAAATGCCGCCACGCCGCTGGCTACCCGCTTGTAATACTCCGGCGAATTTCCCATACCGCATGTCCCGAAAAGCCCCACCTTTTTCCCGTGCAGGCTTCCCAGCAGATCCAGAATATCCGAACTGGCAGTGCCTCTGTCCGTCCAAAATCCAACCAGATACATGTCTCCGTCGTCCCGCTCTGTCATCTCCTCTATCCTTTTTACATTTTTTTCCTTCACCGGCACTGCGGCAAAAATGGTTTCCGCAAGTCTCTCCGTATTGCCGGTACGACTGGTATAAACAATCTGTACACGCATGATAATCTCTCCTTTACTTTGAGATATCATAGCACAAATGCATATCCATAGAAATAGTTTAACTCTAAACAATTCTAAAGTTTTTATAATCTATCTGCCCAGTCCGCCTCTTTAAATCCGGTAAGCACAAAATCCTCTCCCACCAACAGCGGCCGCTTTACCAACATACCGTCCGTGGCAAGCAGTGCAAGCTGCTCCTCTTCACTCATTTCCGGAAGCTTGTCCTTCAATTTCATTTCCTTATATAAAAGACCGCTGGTGTTAAAAAATCTTTTCAGCGGCAAACCGCTCATCTGATACCAGCGAGTAAGCTCCTCTTTCGTTGGATTTTCCAGCTTAATATCGCGCAGCTCATAGCGAATCCCATTGTCATCCAGCCATTTTAAAGCCTTTTTGCAGGTTGTGCATTTGGGATAACACAAACAAAGCATACTCTTTTCCTCCTATTCTCCATTCACAATCTTTTTCACTTCCACAGAATCCACAGCAGCGTCACTGCCCTCATAAGTACCCCTGTACACAATGCTGACTGACATTCCCTTTGACAGCCCGTTTTTAAAATAAAGCGGCACATTGATCGTGCGGAAGGTCGTTTCCTTACCATCGCTGCTCTTTACTGTAATCGTACTCATAGTAAGATCTATGAGCTCTCCCGTCAACGTCTTTTTCTTGCCCGCAGGAGCGCTTTTTTCCGTTTCCGACTCATTTTCCAAAGGCTCGCTCTTAGTTTCTTCTGTCTCTTTTTCCGTCCCGCCTACGGAAACGGTGTCCGCAGAGCCTGCAATACGCACTGCAAAAGCCTTTTCTGCGCCTTTTTTCGTTATTTTCCCTGTGTACTCCACAGATACCAGATTACCCACGCGAATCCCCGCAGGAAGATCGATTTCCGCATCATTTACTGCAAAGGTCAGCTCATTACCGTTGTCAGACAGAAGCATAATCTGATCCGTCGTCAGTTCCTCAAGCGTCCCGATCACGGTACGAATGCGGTCTTGCTCTGACTCTTCTGCTTCTGTTCCGTTTTGGGACTTCTCCTCTCCTTCACTGTCCGGCACTCCTAAAGCTTCCGACTGCTTATCGGCATCATCCTGCCCCGCCGCATCCGTCTTTCCTTCCGCTGCACCTGCCTTTGTTTCACTGCTTTTGTCCGTTTTCGCTCCCAGATCCCCTTCTGACAAAGCTTCCGTTTCCTTCATCTCCGCCGCTTCCTTTGCTGCCTCTGTTGTCTGACTGCCCGCTGTCCTGCCGCTGCAGCCGGATACTGCCAGTACTGCCGCAAATATAACCGTCAATAATCGTCCCTTTCTCATTTATCCGCCTCCATGCCTGCACGCACATTCCCCATTGTGTGACTCTTTGATTATACCTTCTCTCTCTTCCATATACAACCGGTTTCACAAAATGTTCACCGGTTGAACCTGAAAAATACCCCGTGAAAAAGTCCGTCTTATAAAACAGAAACTTCCACGGGGTATCGTTATCTGACGTCAAAAGAATCAAAATTCAGTATGGAGCTACCTCCTTAAGACGCCGTTACTTCGTGATTTTGGCATTTGTCCTGCCTTTAAATTTTTTCTTGTAAGCTTTCAGCTTTGTCTTAGGCACCTTGATTTTTGCATTCTTGTGAACACCCTTCAATGCGGCCGTTCCGACTTTCTTCAGCTTCTTGCTCTTTATGATCACGGTTTTCAGGTTTTTGTCATTCTGGAACGCCTGCTTTCCAATAGTCACAAGTCCGGTTCCAATAGTCACCTTCTTAATCTTCTTGCAATCCCGGAATGCGCCCGCAGAAATTGTTTTCACATTGTTGCCAAGCTTCACCGTCTTCAGCTTAGAAGCCTTCTTGAATGCATTTTTCTCTACGCCCGTTACCTTGAAAGTAAAATTCTGATAGCGGACGCTATTCGGTACAGAGACCTTCTTCATCTTTCTGTTTGCAGATGTCTTTGCCACCCAGACCGTTCCCGTCTTCGATGCGGCGGAAATGCTTATTATTCTGTAGCTCAGCGTACCTGCTTTAAACTTACTTCCGACTGCCGGATTTACCGGAGCTGGATTTACAGTCTGTGTCAGCCTCTTATATTCCGCCTCTGCTGCTGCAAGAACCGCCAGATCCGTCTGCGGTACCATATTCTTCTGCTTCTCAGTCAGTGCATCGTACGCCTTTCTGGCTTCTTCGATCAGCTCTTTCTTCTCAATCGTAACGGTTCCTATCGCATGTATCTTGTCAATCACGCTCTGTACTGCCGGTTCCAGAGGCTCCGTCGATTTCGCATCCGTCTTAACCTGCAGCGCCGCGCTTACGTTGGATACTTCATACAAATCTGTCTGTTTGTATCTCTGAACAAAAGTGTAAAGCGTATCGGCGGTAAGTCCGTTAAATTCCGCTTCCGTCTGCCAGCTCTCTCCGTTATCCTTGCTGTACTCCATATCTTCCAGCGCCGTCAGGGTGATGCTGTCAGAGGTTTTCCCTGCCAGTGTCGGAGCCGAAGCCACTCTTGTTCCCCGGCTTACTGTAAGGGTGCCGACTACCGGCGCTCCTGCCGCATGTGTGGCTGTCTTTGCCGTCACAAGACGGATCCGGAAGACGCCCGCCTTTGTAACGTTCAGGCTGTGCCCTTCGATAGTGCCTGCGCCTGTCGTTCCCTCTTCTTCAAGCGTATAGGCAGGCTCCCCTGCATTTTGATCCATTACAAACAGTCCTTCTGCCGCCGACAGGTCGATCTTAGAACCGTCGTATTTCACACTCGCGCCGCTGCCTGCAGCGTTATGAACCGGAATAAGCTCTGTCCCGTCTTCTGTTACTGTGAGTGTAGCGATCGCTTCTCCTCTCATATGCGTATCCGTCTCGGACGTCGCCAGCTTGATGCGGATTGTTCCCGGCCTGGAAACAGTCAGGGTTTTTCCGTCGGACGCATCCACACGTCCCTTGCCTGTTCCGCCGCTTACGACACTGTAAATGTGAACAGTTCCCGCATTTTTATCAATTGTAAACAGATCCAGGGCGCTAAGATCCACCGGCGTATCCTCAACCGAAATGCTCTCCTCATTCGGCGTAATCGTTACCGGTTCCTTATATACCGCGTACAGGATAAGATTCTTTGCATCCATGACAACTGCGTCGCCCGCATGATAACTGTCTCCGCTTCCGTCCGCCTTCGTATTCCATCCGGCAAACTGTTTACCGTCCGGCCCTGTAATTCCATCGCCGTCAGCGGCAGGGAAACTTTCCGCCTCATCCACAGTAGCCTGGATCGGGGCTTCGCCCGTTCCGCCGTTCAGATCATAAGTCACCATATAATCCGGAGCTTTTTCTACCTCAACCAACAGTCTCGGCGCCTTCCAGGCATTGACACCGGTCGCGCCCTCTCTGGATGTAAGTCTAAAGTCACTGGAGCTTGAATTTGCCGTAACAGCAAAGGAGATATCCGTTTCCCCTTCAGCCAGGCTGTTGTACAGAGTACTTACATCCATCTCAATGGCTTTCGCGCCTCCGGATGCAGCCTGAAATTCCTCCGACTCCACAAAATCTGTAGTGTCAGATACCTTCGGCTTTTTATTCCAGGTTACACTCTTTTCGTTCCAATCTGAATCTGTACGGTTAACAAGAATCTTAATATCCCTGGTGGTCGCCGGATTTGTGTTACCCTCATAGTACAGCGCCAGCTTTGCTGATTTTACCGTCTGACCTTCCAGCTCTGCCAATTTAAACCTGATAAGCGACGTTTTGATATCCGTGCCGTCTGAAGTGCTGGTATTTGTAAAGCCTTCGCCAAATACTCCATATTGTGCAGTATTACTCGTCTGGCGGATCAGCATACTTGAATCACTGCCGTAATTTGTTTCCTTCTCGGTCTGCCAGGTCTTCATAGTGGCGTCTGCGTCAGCCGTGATCTCCACATACGGATTTTTATTCCAGATCGCATAAAATACCGTATCTTTATCCGCCTGGAAAGTATCCGGCTCTATCGGCTCCTTGCCTGCGCGGTCTGTAGTCCAGCCTCCGAAAAGGTATCCTTCTCTTTCCGGCTCAGTATCCGGAGCCGTGACTTTGCCTCCCTGCGGAATGAATTCCGTAACTGCCTGGGAACTGCCGTTTATGCTGCCTCCATACGGGTGAAAGGTCACATTTACTCCTCTGCTTACTGTCACCTCATAACTCTTGCTGCCGCTGCCGTCAGATACCGTATAGATTACCGGATTTGTAAAATCCTGTGCGCCTTGCGGCGTAACCTCTGCGCCTGCGCTTGTCAGAATCTCCGGCGTAATATTCGTCACATCCATAGAAGAGGGAATCGCCACGCTGACTGTTTTGGCTTTTTGGTCTATCGTGCCTGCGTACTCTCCCAGTTTAAAGAGTGCCAAGTCGGTATTCTCTCCGTCGCCGCCTTCTAAGCTGATGCCTGTCATATTAAACTGCCATGTATAACCGGCAGGATAAGTCACGCGCAGGAAATTAGTGCCCTGAGGAAATACCGCATCGCTGTTGGAAGTATATGTTCTCTGCGGCCATGCGCTGCTCGTTCCTGTGCCCGGCAATACGTCGCTCTTTGTAAAATCAGTAAAGCCAGTCCAGTCAGAACCATTGACGGACGTCTCAAAGGTAAAGCTGTTATTACTGGAAATATCCGCGGTGCTTGCTACATTCAGTATCTGGAAATAATGCAGATCCGGTACCGCAAACACGACCTGGTTGCTGTTTCCGCTTCTGTTTGGATACACACCGTACCCGAATCCGTATTTCTGAACATTTTCAACAATCATCTCAGAAGTAGCGGAATAAATCAGTTTTGGCGTCAGTCCCGCCGTAGTCAGATTTACCTTCGCATCGACATCGATCGGGTAATCAAATGTTTCTTCTGCACTCCACCTGCCAATCTCCGCATAGAAATCATCGCTCTTCAATGCTTCGTCATAATCTGTGATAAATTTAAAATCTACTACATTGTCATTGGCTCCTTCCAGCTTTCCATATACGCGCTGTACCGTACCGGACGCGAACATGCTGCTTGTCACAGGAGACAGCCATGTCACAGCAAAGTCAACCGGTTCCTCAACACCTGCAATCTTTGCCTGTACTGTGGAAGGAAGCGTCGGCGTCTCACCCGCATTGTTTGTATAAAGCCGGGTTGTAAGAATCTCATCCACAGCTATATGCGCGGAAAGGAACTTGGCATCCACCCAATCTGCCAGATCGACCTCCGAATCTCCCGTCTGAGATTTCGTAACCAGCCTGATCTTAGATGCGCCGGTAACGTCTACATCTACAAGCTTGGCTTCATTGGCGCTTGTCATCTCTCCGCTGGAGAACGCCGGTGACTCGGCATCGTCCAAATACACTTCAAAAGCGACCGCGCCGGGAGCAGTTACGCCGCCATTTAAAAGACTCAGATTAACATAGGAGCGGAACCGCTCATAGCCCCTTCCCGCAATGTCGATCTCAATTTCAGCAGGCGCTTTTGTCTCGATGCCTTTTTCATATACTTCTCCGGGACCTCCCTGCATTCCTCTTGCCTGCAGAGATTCTCCATTTACCATCTGATCGACAAACACCTTGTCTTGTGTATCTGTGTTCAATTCCAGGTCGCTTGCATACACCGCAATGCTGACATTGATCCAGGCCACAGCCGTCACATCAGAGTTCAGCACGGTACCCGTAACCTTCTTTACGCCCGCAGATTTCACATCATCCGCACTGATATTCCATTTCACGCCCAGCTTCTCTTGTGTGCCATCCGTAAATTTTACCTGAACAGTGGTCGGCATTTCCGGTATCCGGCCTATTTCGGTGCTCAGTGAAATATCGTCAATGGATAACAGCTTCTTTACTGTGATTTCCGCGTTTACATTCTTATCCGGTCCAATGGTTCCGAAAGCATCAAAAATGCCCTCGTCCGCATATTTGGACGCCTCTATCGGCTCCCAGGACACCTGTGCCGAGCCAAGTTCGCCATCCGTATAATGGACGGTAACAAACTTCGGAAGAGACGGTTCAATACCTGCAATCGTTGTAATCTCCGCTGTGTCAATAGACTCAATATCCTTTACATGGATCTTTGCTTCCACCTTTTCTGTCATACCGCTGGCGGAACCGTAAGCAGAGTAAACTCCCGCCTTATTCAAATCGACTTCGCCCATATCCCAGGACTCCACGTCATACTGGCGAATCAGACCATTGTCGTAGATCACGCCTACCGTCTCCGGCAGAACAGGAGTGACGCCGACGCCTGTTGTCAGCTCAGGAATATCATAAGACTGAATACTCGTTCCATCTCCGATCTCCTCCACTGCCCCGACGGTCAATGTATTGGAACTGAGCTGACCGCCGTCCGCAGACGCCGTGGCAGTCACGACAATATCATCCGTGCTTCCCTTTGTGGCTTTAATAATAGCCAGTGCTTTTCCGTTAAATGCTTTTCTGTTATTGCTTGTGTTGCTGTTATTATTATTATTTTTGCCTCTGAACGGCTCTGTATCTCTCGGATCTCCATTGTCAAGAGCCACAATCTCGCCGCCCTCCACATGGAAGGTGATTCGATTGTCCGCCGTTGGAACCTCGTTTCCTGCGCTGTCTACCACAGACGCCTCCACATACAGCAGATCACTTCCGTCATTTTGGATGAAGGAACGATCCCCGGTCAGCTCCACAGACTGAGCTTCCCCGGCCGTATATACGATATCCGTAGCGATGATCTGCCCATTTTCATCTTTTGCAACCGCTTTCAGTTCGCCCGGCTGATAATTCTGCAGCCCATAATCCAGATAAACCGGATTGGCAGTATCCTTATCATATTCTTTTACGCCGATCGATTTATCATTAATAAATACCTCAACGCTTGCCGCATTGGTGTACACCATCACAGGCACCTGAGTACCCATATCCCAGTTCCATTTCTGCGGCAGGAGATGTACCGTAGGAGTATCCGTCCATGCAGAACGATACATATAAAACGCATCCTTCTCAAATCCTGCCGTATCAATAATTCCAAAGTAAGAACTTCTGGAAGGTCTGCTCTGAGGCGTAGGTTCGCCCAGATAATCGTGTCCCGTCCATACCATCTCGCCAAACAGGAACGGCATCATATCCGCCCTGTGCTCACGGATAGATACGCTCGCTGTGACAAAATTCCTGTTAAAGGGCCATTCGGAAGCATAGCCGCTGGAATGCGCTTCACGGAAGCCGCCCTCACCGCCTTTGTAATGGTCGATATTGTAAACGCCTCTTGTATAGAAAGCAGAAACCGTTTCTGTACCGACTACGCACATATTCGGGTATCTCTTTTTGTGAGCGGTATACTGATTGGTTGCCCTGGAATAATTATGTCCGCCTATATCAGCCAACGCCATATTGTCAATAAATCCGTTTTTCTGCGTTACTTTATTATTACCTGTATCCCAGGTAGGCGGAGCAGAGGAAATCGGTCTTCCATAGCGCGCGCCGCCGCCTCTGACAGAATAATCTGTCTTATAATTATTGCTTTCGTTCGGAAGAGCGTTATAGTTTTCCTCAGGAGTCGGACGAATGGTCCGTTTGTTTTCTTTATCAATCACATTTGTGTAAGGAATGTTGTCCAGAGAATCGATCTCCTTGATCGCAGCGGATAAAAGCCACTGCGTATCCATTCCATGTCCGTATGCCGTATCATAAATTTCGTTTCCGGTACTCCACAAAAAAATCGACGGGGAATTTTTGTCGCGGTTTACCATCGCCTGAATGTCACGCACACAGTTGGGAACCAGATCCGGATTCACCCAGCGGATATAAGAATCTGTCCCGCTGCTTGCGGAATATTCAAATACCACGGTTTCACCGTCCGCCGCCTTATTAAAATAATGGGAATAGTCATCATTATTTTTCTGCAGCAGCCACTGGTCAAAGCCCTCCTCAAAAATGAGCATTCCCAGTCTGTCCGCCGCTTCGATATATTCCGGGGAAACCGGATTATGAGCGCAGCGGACAACATTCACACCCATATCCTTCAGCTTACGGATTCTCCTGTCGATAGCCGCCTGATAGGTTTCCATACCCAGTGCGCCCAGATCACGATGCTCGCAGACGCCGTTGATCTTCGTATAGACGCCGTTAATGAAAAGTCCGCCCTGAGTGTTATTCTCACTGTAAGGCGCGTCAAAAGAACCCGGCTTCAGATAAATATACCGTATACCAAAGCGCGTGTCCATCGTATCCACTACCTGTCCGTCCTGGATAATCTCCGTCTTTACCCAATACAGGTTCGGGTCATCCACATTCCAGAGCTCCGGATTGGCAATGTCGATCAACTGGTCAATCTTTACCGTCTCTCCTGCGGGAACCTGTATATTATCCTGTCTTGCAGCAGAAACTTCAGGATTTGTTTTGCTGTAGATAACAGAATTAACAGAAACCTCCGTAGGGGCTGCCGTACTGTTTTCAATATTTGTGCGTACATTGACAGTGGATTTTTTCTTCAATGCATCCATATCCGGTTCCGTATGAAAATCCGGAAGGATATATTTCCCATCCTCTTCCACAACGGTAGCCACATGGATACCGTTGACCGGAATATGTACCTTTTCTGTCGCAATGAGATAAACGCTGCCGTAAATACCGGCTCCCGAATACCAACGGGCGCTTTGATTGCTGGAATAAGCCTTCACAGCTATGACATTCTCCTGTCCGTCAAAATGAAGATACGGAGTGATATCATACTCAAAGGTCACATAACCCAAGTACTGCTTGCCCAGATCAACCCCATTGATCCACACCTCGCTGACCATCTGGACAGCGTCAAACTGGAGCACAATATCCTTATCCTTCATATCGTCCGAAAGAGTAAAAGATTTGCGGTACCAGCCGGTGCCGCCTGCAAGAGAACCCTGCGCCGGCCTTGCTACGCTGTCGCTGCCTGCAAATTCCTGATAGATGCTCCAGTCATGAGGCAATTGAACCGTATTCCAGATTCCCTCCTCTGTGTAGCCGGCCTGACTTGCCGTCTCGTCGAGACTGTTGTTGATCGCTCGGCCCGTATCCAGCAGCCGAAATCTCCAGTCATCGTTAATTTTAATTTTTCGTTCGCCCGCAGATATCGCTTGCGGAGCTTCTTTTCCCCCGTCGGATATTGCTTCCGCGGATTCTGCAGAAGCCGCCTGCACGCTGCCTATCATGTCAGCAGGCGCCAGGCCAAACAACAGAGTCAGCGTCATAGTCAACGCCAAGAATCGCTTAAATGTTTTCGCTTTTTGCATAAGCATTCCTCCCTCAATTCTTATTAAAAATTTTACTGCGTACTTTATTATAAATCCTCCGTTTAGTAAAATCTATCGGCCAAGTTTACGAAATACCATCCCCGAAATTGTGCACTATTCACATATTTTTTTGCATTATCTCTCCCATTTTCACATGTATTCCTCTCAAATGCTGTTGTCCGCTTTTTGTTTTCATAAACCATGAATGCAGTTTTCTAAAATGTTTACCTATTTAAAATAATCGGCTTTTTCTCCGGATCTATGATTGGCATATCCAAAAACGGGCATGCACACCGCATGCCCGTTTCCACAATTACTCTTTAATCTTTTCTTTTATGCAAACATAACTGTCTCATGCATTCGCATCTATTACATCATGCATGTCATATCTGCCGGCCGGCTTTCCTGCCAGAAATTTTGCCGCCTGCACAGCGCCCTTTCCAAACACTGCCTTGGAATAGGCCGTGTGTTTAAATTCGATCACTTCATCCGTTCCCGCAAAAATGACCTCATGCTCACCTACAATATTTCCTCCGCGCACAGCCGAGATGCCGATCTCCTTCGGATCACGCTCCTCTCTGCGGTCGCTTCTGTCGTAAGTATAATGATAAGCGCCGTCAAGTGCAGCATTTATACTGTCCGCAAGAGCGATAGCCGTTCCGCTTGGTGCGTCCAGCTTATGCTTGTGATGCTTCTCCACGATTTCCATGTCAAAACCTGCATCTGCCAGTACCTTTGCGGCACTCTTCAGCAAATTCATCAGGGTATTAATGCCAAGTGACATATTCGCGGATTTCAGAACTGCCGTCTTCTTCGCAGTATCCTCCACCTTCTGAAGCTGTTCGGGAGAAAGGCCCGTAGTACAGACAACAACCGGCATCTGATGCTCTCCGCAGTAATCCAGCAGTGCATCCTCCGCCTTTGCAGAAGCAAAATCAATGACGACATCTGCTGTCACCGTACACTCTTTCAGACTCTTAAAAACCGGATACTCCATCTTCCCATTGTCAAAAACATCGATGCCCGCCACGATTTCCGCCTCAGAGTCCTCTTTAACGAGCTGCGAAATTACCTGGCCCATATGTCCGCAGCATCCGTGCATAATAATCTTTACCATTTGTATATTCTCCTTTTACTCTGCAAGCTCAATTCCGAAAGCTTTCATCTCCGCTGCAAGAAGCGCTGCATTTTCATCCTCCATCTCGGACAGCGGTCCTCTCAGAGGCCCAACCTCTCTGCCCATCAAATTCAGAGCTTTCTTAACCGGAATCGGATTTACCTCGCTGAAAAGTGCATTGATAAGCGGCAGTGCACGCAACTGCAGTGCGCAGCTTTCCTCCACTTTTCCTTCCATAAACAGGCTTACAATATCATGTGTCTCCTTTGGAATTACGTTGGAAAGCACAGAAATCACACCCTTTGCCCCCAGCGCCAGCAAAGGCACAATCTGATCATCATTGCCGGAATACAGATCAATGCAGCCATCCGCAAGCTGCATCAGCTTCACAATCTGAGAAATATTACCGCTGGCTTCCTTGATGGCCACAATATTTTCCACATTTTTAGCAAGAGCAACTGCCGTTTCCGGCTGGATGTTGCAGCCGGTTCTGCTCGGTACGTTATAAAGGATAATAGGCAGTTTTACAGATTCTGCGATTGCCGTGTAATGTGCAATCAAACCCTTCTGAGTCGCCTTGTTGTAATACGGCGTCACCAGAAGCAGCGCATCCGCGCCTGCCTTCTCCGCTTCCTGCGAAAGATAGATCGCTGTAGCCGTGCAGTTTGAACCAGTACCTGCAATTACAGGCATCCTTTTGGCAACTTTATTGATCGCATATTTGATCACATCGATATGCTCTTCATGGGTCAATGTGGATGATTCACCTGTAGTACCGCAGATAATAACAGCGTCTGTACCCTTTGCGATCTGCTCCTCCAGCAGCTCTCCTAATTTCTCGTAATGAACATCTCCGTTTTCTTTCATCGGCGTGACAATCGCTACACCAGCACCTGTAAAAATAGCCATCTTTTTTCCTCCTTAACCTTAAAAATGGGGCAGACGATCAGGTCTGCCCCAAAGAATCCATACATTATAACCGACTGCATTCTTCAGATAGCGCCCCACCGTAATTCGATGACAGTCATAAAGCTCTTAACTTTATGCCCAAGTCCGCAGCTCTCAGGTTCTGCAGCTTTCGGCGTATTCCCCTTTCCTATGCCCTCTGCTGTGCCTGAACACATCCGGCAGCCTACTCTTGAAATACGCAACCTCTATCATAATATGTCTATAATACTCTGAAATCTGTCCGATGCACAACTGTACTGTACATAAACTGATTCTCAGAATATCCTATCATTATTGTAATGCATTGTCAATGTTTTTTTATGGCACTTAGAACGCTGTAATAGTTTCTGCTGCATACTGCAGAATCAATGCTGCGTCACTTGTGTCTACTACGCCGTCACCATTTACGTCTGCGCTTGCCTCCGCTTCTGCTGAGAGCGTTGTCAGCTCTGCATTTGCTGCAAGAAGTGCTGCACTATCGCTTGTGGTAACTGCACCGTCGCCGTCCACATCACCGATCAGGCGCGCCTGCGCTACCTTCAGGGTTAATGTCTTCACTGCTTCATTTATTTCACTCTGTACTGCATCAGCGTCATCATATACTGCCTGTGCATCAGCCGTTACTTCTGCCAGACCTTCGATTGTATCTGCTACGTATGCATCTGCATCCGCCAGTACTTCGTTTGCCTTTGCAAGCATAGCCTTCAGAGCAGCCTTATTGCCCTTCATCTCGAGCTTGATGATTGCATCGATCAGATTTGCATATGCATCACTGATGTCGCCATCGCCTCTGTTCTGGTCTGCTACCACTGCCTCTGCTTTGTCGATCGCATCCTTAAGGTTATCCAGGCTGTCGCTTGTGTAGCTGCCGTCCAGCAGATCCTTTGCTGCGTCAATAAGGCTTTCCAGAGAACTGATATCCGCCTTCTTTGCCATCTTAGCCAGCTCATCCAGAACTGCATATGCCGCGTTGTCTACTTCTTCCTGACTTGCATCTGCATTATTCAGAACAATCTTACCTGCTTCTACTGCTGCTGCAAGGTCTGCTGTCTCTTCGTAGTTATTGCCAAGTGCAAGAATTGCTTCTGCTGCCTTAACAGCCGTCTCTAAATGCAGCTTCTGAATACCATATTCCAGATTGCCATACGCTGCGATCAAATCAGAAAGCGCTTTATCCTGCTCGCTTCTTGTCGCATTCTCATTATAGTAAACTTCTTTTGCTGCAGACAGTGCTGTCTTCACTTCACTCCAGCTCGCTGCTGTGTAATCATCAGCATTCAGCGCTTCAACTGCCTCGATTACGTTGCGCAGGCCCTTCTGTACAAAGGTTTCTGTCCAGAGATTTGGATCTCTGTAGAAGTTAATGCCCTGATTATCCAGTCTCTCATCCTGCTGAATCAGTCTCTGCTTATAGTTATCCCAGGTGCGGAATTCGCTGCCTGTTTTTGCCCATCCGATTTCTGCATGACCAAGAAGTCTCGGATAAATCATAGATTCCATTGCTTCCGTTGTAGCAATCGTTTCTGTCCAGAGCGGAGCCTCAACACCAATGATCTGCTCTCTGGAACCATAATTTGTCGGCTCCCAGCTATATCCTCTTTCAATTGAAACTACGCTTGCCCAAGTCTGTCCAAACGGGAAACTGCGGTCATATTTCATATCAAGATAAGCATAATCTGCCGGCGAAGCTACATAATTAACTCCAGCATTCATTTTTGCTCTTCCGGTTGACCAGAACTGTGTAACTGTTCCTTCTCTCTGCTCATCTGACAGAACGCCTGCTCTATCATAATTCTGCCATGCGATCGGAGTCTTGCCGTACTTTTTAGCAATCTCAGTCGCTCTCTGCATGAAATATGCATAGTCTTCACTGCTTGTTGAGTTAGCTTCGTCTCCGCCGATATGTATATACTGTGACGGTGAAATTTCCGCAACCTGCTTGATTACCTCATCTACAAATGCATATGTGTTTTCATTTCTGCACTCATAAGAATTCCAGCCTACCGCCATGCCCGGGTACGGCACTGTATTATCAAAGCCTCTGGTATTTGTTGGTCTGCCATCCTCTGTACTGTTCAGCAGGTTCAGAGAAACAAGAGCTGCCCACGTATGTGCCGGCATATCAAATTCAGGGATAATCTCTACATATCTTTCCTGAGCATAAGCCACCAGCTCCTTAAAATCTTCCTGGGTATAGTATCCGGACTTAATTCCATTTCTGCTGCAGGAAGAGGACGCTCCTATGGTAGTCAGCTTGCTAAGCGGCTCTCCGAACAGTTCACCTTTGATTTCCAGACGCCAGCCCTGGTCGTCACTCAAATGTAAGTGCAGTTTATTGATCTTATACTGAGCCATCAGATCAATCTGTCGCTCTACTTCTTCTACAGTAAAGAAATGACGAGATACATCAAGCTGCATACCACGATAGTCATATTCCGGATCATCTTTCACATATGAAACGGGAACTGCCCATTCTACATCTTCTGCAGCTTCCTGCTTTTCAATATCTGCCGGGAAGAGCTGTCTCAGTGTCTGAACTCCCCGGAATACACCTTCCGGATCTGCTGCCCATATCTTTACTCCGGCCTCTGTCGTTTCAATCTGATATCCCTCTTCGCCTAAAGTCTCATCGCCGTCAACGGTAGTCAGAATAATATTGCCGTCCGCATCTGCAATACCTTCTTTTATCGGCAAATCATATCCTGTGGAGGTTCTGAACTTCTCAGCTATATATTCTGCCGTGCCCTTCAGCTCTGCAGTTTCTTCTGCTGTTGTACCCTGTACACAAATAGCCGCATCTTCGCCCAGAATAAATGCGCCTTCGCCAACTTCATACTGTACCGGATACGGAATCAAATATCTCTGCAAATCTGTCTCTTTCGTCCCGCCGGATGCTGCCTGAACGTTTGCTTCTGCTCCAAACGAACCAAGTGTCATTGCTGCTGCAAGTACTAAAGTAAATATTTTCCTTTTCATCCACATCACCTTTCCAATTAAATTATAATTTCACGTCGCACTATACCACAATTTTCGCAAAGAACTCATGCTTTTCTTCATTTTCACCCCATTTCCTATATATTTGTTTATTTCATGCTTACCGAGGTATTAGTGAGTTAATTATAACATAATGATTTTATAAAAAGAGTGGACTATTTTTTAAAAGAGTGGACTATTTTAAAAATAAGTAGATTTTTCATAAATAGACAAATTATTTTATAAATAAGTGTATTATTACCCGAATAAATGGACTATTTTCCACAATTGCGAAACCACAATATACCCATCCGCAGAAAATCGGCAGATAGAGCCTGCATCCTTTGAAATACTTTTTATAGAGAAGTTCAAAAAATTTTCTGATAAAAAAAAGAACTGTGCTCTGCTGATTTTCCACAGCCTGTGCAACAGTTCTTTTATTTCCATATGGGAAAATCCCTCACTTGTCTGATTAAGACTCCGCTTTCTGGTGAACATTCACCATTTCCGTCACTTCATCCACACGGTCCCACAGCTCTTTTCCAGGATAAATGCCCGTCAAAATCAAGCTGGTTCCTTCATGTTTTGCATCGAAAAGAGCATACAGATCCTCCGCCTCGATGACATGAGCCTCAATCAACCCAAGAACCTCATCCAGAATGAGTACATCACATTCCTCCGTCACCAGTACCTTTCTTGCAAAATTCAGGCCGTTTCTGAGATTCTGTATCTCCTCCGCCTTCTCGTCATCCGCCAGTTGATCAAAGGATCCCTCAGATTTCTGAAAGCGGAACAATTTTATCTCCGGCTCCAGTCTTTGGATAAATCCGATCTCTTCCGCACTTTTTTCCTTCATAAACTGTATGATAATAACGCTTCTCCCCTGACTTGCCTCCCGTATCCCCTGTCCGATTGCTGCGGTAGTTTTCCCCTTCCCTTCGCCGCAGTAAATATGTATAGAACCTTTATCCATAATGCACCTCATTTAAACATTGACTCCTGCATCTTTGATAAGTTATACACTATTTTCTGTAAAAAAGCAAGACAATACACCCTTATTCCGCAATGCAGCTTTGTATGCTCCTGCAAGCAAGCTTGCTTTGCATCCTTTTTTCTGTATTTTTGCTTTTACTTTTCCGCATTATGCACTGCTTAGAGTTATAGATATTCCAGTTTGCTGACGGATACTTCGTAGGCTATGCGTTTTTGCGTTGCCTCGCCCTCCAGCTTTTTTACATACTCTCTGCTCTGGATTCTTCCCCATATCTGTACATGACCGCCTACCTCAAACCCTGACGCAAACCTGGCATTTCTGCCCCAGCAAATACATGGAATATAATCAGATTTTCCATAAGGCCGGTTTACTGCGATCAGCATATCCGCGATTTCCCGTCCAAGAGGCGTTTTGCGGTAAACAGGCGTCTTGCAAATATATCCGTCCAGAAATATCTGATTTGTTTTTGCCTTGTCATTCTCTTCCTCCACAAAACTTACTTCCCTTGCAAATACGGACAGCACCAGCCTGTTTCTTTTCTCTTCGTGTCTGTTATAGGAGCGGAACTGTCCGTTTACCTGCACAAATTCTCCCTCATAATCCTGAGTTACATCAATCAGACGTTCGGAAATCATAACCGGTATACGGTCTGAGGAATCACTTAGTCTTTTCACAAGAATATCTACCATATAAAATCCTTCTCCAAAAACCTCGTGACTGAATGTGAACTGCGATGCAATTTCTCCTATAATTGATACCTGATTGTTTTCAATAATCTTATCCGCCATAGATAATTGTTCTCCCTTCATATGAAGCATCTTTTTCGTATTCGTATTTATACGTTATATACTCTATGACGCCATGCCTCTAGCCTCAATGACCTTATCTAAAACA